>OJBD01000102.1_pt1 | contig 18005 bp, 13 predicted proteins | sample 1590481 | NCBI WGS metagenome assembly OJBD01 (sample SAMN05416811, study PRJEB24817) | seawater metagenome | isolation source: Sea water | place: Canada:Atlantic | collected 2013-07 | reverse complement strand
GTTCGCGCCGGGCCAGCCGCCCTCGATGTAATCCACCCCCAGCGTATCGAGCGCGCTGGCAATCGTGACCTTTTCGGCGGTCGAGAATTGCACCCCTTGGGTCTGCTGCCCGTCGCGCAAAGTCGTGTCATACAGATAAAGGCGTTCGCGGGTCATCGCAGCGATCCCTCCTTCATTTTGCCAGATAAACTCCGGGGAGCGTGAGGGGCTGCCCCCTCACTCCCGCACGTTGCAAAAGCACCAGAGCTGAACGCGAAGCACATCACTTCAAAGCATCCAGCTTGTCAGGGTCGAAGTTGGGAGCCAACTCAAACGACGAAGTGCCGCCAACACCATCAATCACCTTAACGCCTGCGTCTTCTAAGATTTTCCTAATTCTATCCGCTTCTTGGAAATTCTTCGATTTCTTCGCCTGTTGGCGGTTCAGCAGAGCGTTGGCAATTTCGTCGTAGCTTTCATCATCCCCAACGGAGGTAACTCCAATGCCCGCTTTCAAAGCAAGTTGATCCCAATCGCCAACTAGATTTAAGAAATCGAGCGTTGCCGCAAACTCGCTAATCGAAACCGCTGTGCCGTCCGAATTCAGCTTTCGTAAAGCTGTGATTGCACCATGCGTATTTAGGTCGTCGCATAGAGCTAAAATTACTTCTTCGGCTGGTTTCCACCGTCCTTCTGCAATTAGCAACTCCACCATATCGGACGAGTAGCCAGCCTTAGCCAATTGAAGATACCATTTTTCTAACGTCTTTTCCGCTTCGTCGCGCTTCTTCTCCGTCCAGTCCATCGGCTTGCGATAGTGGGTGCTGAGCATGACGAAACGGATCACTTCGCCCGGCACGCCCTGATCCAACAAGTCCCGTACCGTAAAGAAGTTACCAAGGGACTTCGACATCTTCTTGCCCTCGACCTGCAACATCTCGTTGTGCAGCCAGTAGCGGGCCATTTCGTCGGTGCCATTGGCGCAGCAGCTTTGGGCGATTTCGTCCTCGTGGTGCGGGAACTGCAGGTCCAGCCCGCCGCCGTGAATGTCAAAAACGTGCGGTTGGCTCTTTGCCTCTTCAGACAGACGGTCCTGACGAAGGGGCTCTTTCCACAGCAGCTCGTCCGCCATGGCCGAACATTCGATATGCCAGCCCGGACGGCCCCGACCCCACGGGCTGTCCCACCCCGGCGTCGCGTCGTCCGACGGTTTCCACAAGACAAAATCCATCGGGTCTTCTTTGTAGGGGGCCACCTCCACCCGTGCACCCGCGATCATATCATCGACCGAGCGCCCTGACAGCGCGCCATAATTCTTGTAGCTACGCACGCGGAATAGCACATGCCCTTCCGCAGGATACGCGTGCCCCTTGGCGATCAGCCCTTCGATCATCTCGACCATCTGCGGGATATATGCCGTGGCGCGTGGCATGTGGTCGGGCTCTAGCGCGCCAACGGCGGCCATGTCCTCCAGAAACCACTGGGTTGTTTCAGCGGTGATCTCGCCAATGGACCGCCCGCTTTCGGCCGCCCGCGCGTTGATCTTGTCATCCACATCCGTAAAATTGCGCACATAGGTCACATGATCCTCGCCATAGACATGGCGCAGCAACCGGTTGAGCACGTCAAACACGATGACAGGGCGCGCGTTGCCCAAGTGGGCGCGGTCGTACACCGTCGGCCCACAGACATACATCCGCACGTTTTTATCATCGATTGGGATGAAATCCTCGCGCTTGCGGGTTTTCGTATTGTGCAGCTTGATTGTGGTCATGGCGCGTCCTTACGCAAGGATTGCGCGGGCATGGCACTGAAATCTCGGGAAGAAAACGATGTGAGCAAGCCCGCCGGAAGGTCTTAGCAGGTAATACAGCAAATAAGGGGTGGCATCATCTTCATGCGGTCTGCGTAGCCCGACCCGCCCGTGGCGGTCAAGCCTGATTGACAAATCAACCCTGCTCTGCGCCCCTGCGTCTTCACGTTACGAGGGAGAGACGGCATGCAACTATCATCGCGTATTACAGGACTGCTTGGCGGCGGATCAGACGGTTGGGGCGTATTCTTGCGCGCGCGCCAGATGATCGCAGATGGTACCGATGTAACCGAACTGACTATTGGCGAACACGACATCCGTACTGCCGCGCCGATCTTGCAAGATATGTACCGTGCAGCGCTGGCCGGTCACACGGGCTATGCTGCCATTCCCGGCACCACCGACCTGCGCGATGCCGTGGCCGCGCGGCTGCAAGAACGCACCGGCGTCCCCACAACGCGCGATAATGTGCTGATCACACCCGGTGGGCAAAGTGCGCTGTTTGCGGCGCATATGGCGACCTGCAACCCCGGCGATACCGCGCTTTATATCGATCCGTACTATGCCACCTACCCCGGCACGATCCGCGGTGTCAGCGCCCTGCCCCATGCCGTGTTCGCCAGTGCCGATGATGCATTTCAGCCCCGACCCGACGCGATAGCCGCCGCAGCCAAGCAGACCGGAGCAACATCGCTGCTGGTCAATTCCCCCAATAACCCCACCGGCGTCGTCTATTCCCGCAAGACGCTTGAAGGCATCGCGCAGGTCTGCCGGGATCACAACATGTGGCTGATCTCGGACGAGGTGTATGACACGCAGGTTTGGGAAGGCGAACATCTGTCTCCGCGCGCGCTGGACGGTATGGCAGATCACACGCTGGTCGTGGGGTCGATGTCGAAAAGCCACGCTATGACCGGTTCCCGTTGTGGCTGGATCGTTGGGCCGGTCGACGCGATTGAACATCTGACCAATCTTGCGACCCACACGACCTATGGCGTGCCGGGATACATTCAGGACGCCGCCTTGTTCGCGCTGAACCAAGGCACCGCGTTCGAGACCGAAATCTCGGCCCCCTTCCAACGTCGCCGGTTGTTAGCTCAGGATATTCTGGCACGGCAAAACGCCGTCAGCCTCGTTCCTGCCCAAGGCGCGATGTACGTGATGCTGGATATTCGCAGCACCGGCATGACGGGCGAGAACTTTGCCTATGCCCTGCTCGAGAAACACCACATCGCGGTCATGCCTGGCGAAAGTTTTGGCGAGGCCGCGGCGGGACATATCCGTGTCGCAATGACGATCGAGGACACGCGCTTTGCCCAAGCGCTGGCGACAGTGTGCGATTTCGCCGAGGCGCTCGCGGCCTGACACCGGCATCCCGGCAAGAACCGATATGAAAGAATCTAAAAAGGCCGGAGGATAATCCTCCGGCCTTTTTGACTGGCACTTTTTATATATCATCTGCCGAAGAAATCGCGTTGCGACGCCCTCGGCAGATACACCGCCAGTTGTCAGCTTATCAGCTTAGAAACGGTAGGAACCACGAACGTTGAATGTGGTTACATCTGCGTCTGCACCGGAAACACCGCCTACGTCATCAAACTTGTGCTCGAGCAGTTCTGCACCAACGCTGTATTGCTCGGTGATTTTGTAATCCATGCCGATACCGTAGAAGGCACCGTCTTCGTCACCAATGGACGTGTCGGCACGAGCGTAACCGCCGGTTGCGTAGATTAGAGTGTTGCCCAGATCATAGCCGCCTTTGATTTTCGCACGAGCAACGGAGTCGATGCTGCCTTGGGTTACGCCGGCTGCGTCATCCAGGTCGATGTCTGTTTTGTCATAGTCGAGCTCGCCGCCCAGTACGAAGCGACCGAAGTCGTAGTTATAACCAGCGTGGAAACCGTAGGAACCGTTGTCGCCGTCAACACCAAAGTTGGTGTCGGCTTCGGAATAGCCCAACTGCAGACCTGTGTAGAAGCCTGTCCAGTCGCCGCCCAGGTTTGGTGCAGGAACGGGCGCGGTCATTACGGGCTCGATCACTGGCTCCGACAGGCTACCAGCGAATGCTGCGCCTGCGAATGCTGTGGATGCCAGAACGGCTGCGGATGCAAGTTTCATAGTGCGTTTCATAATCGTAACTCCTCGATCAGTTTACATCGGAGCGGGCGCTTCCCGCTTCATCGACACAACACGGCAGCTAAGCTCTGGTTGCAGGATTTCCCAATCACGGGTTGGTGATCGGTAATATGTTGCTCAAATGCACATTCCTTCGGCAGGGCATTGCTGCCGTAGCCCCTTAAAAATAACGCCACACAGGCGGTTTCACCGCACCCTGACACAACACTCGAAAATAAATTTTCCTAAAGTTGGAACCATACCCACGCGCACTGAAGTCAAAATTGGGCAAAAATGCTGCAAAATGTGGCGTCTAGACCGCTATGTGCTAGGTAGCTGAGCAGCCCGGATGGCGGGATTTTCTTCGACTCAGGGGCAAAACGACCATGATCGCATTTCTCACCACCCATATAGAGGTTGTTGGCGTTATCTTGCTGACGCTTGGTGTGGCCTTTATTCTCTTGCAACAGCGCCGCAGCCCGCAATCAACGGCCGCGTGGATCCTGTTTTTGGTGGTCATGCCTTATGTTGCCGCTCCGCTGTTTCTGGCACTGGGGTTCCGCAAACAAGGGAAACGCTACGAGCCCATCCACTTTACTCAAAAAGAAGATCCCCAAACGCCGGTGCATGCGCTTGACCAGATGTTCCAGAACTTCGGCCTGCCCCCCGCGCTAGAGGCGCAGCGGTTCAACTTGTACGAGACCCCGCAAACCGCCTACACCGCCGCGATGGAGCTGATTGCCAGCGCAACGCAGACCATCGACGTGCTGTTTTATATCGTCTCAGATGACGATACCGGTAATCATGTCGTCACTGCGCTGACCGAGAAAGCCCGCAACGGCGTTAAAGTCCGCTTGCTGATGGACCGATTGGGCACGTTGCGCGGCCCCTCCAAGGCAGTCAAGGCACTGCGCAAGGCCGGCGGGGAGGTGCTGTTCTTTTCCCCGATCCTGCAACTGCCCAGCAGTGGCCACCTGAACCTGCGCAATCACCGCAAGATGATCATCGCCGATCACGCCCGCGTTTTTTCGGGCGGGATGAATATTGGCGAACACTATATGTCTGACCATCCCCACGCGGATCACTGGGTTGATCTGGCCTTTACCCTAGAAGGTCAGTCGGTACAGACATTTTGCGATGTGTTCCGCTCAGACTGGGAAGTCGCCTGTGGCGAAGATGTAGACCATATTACTACACCCGCCCCCACAACGGCGGGCAATGCCACGGTACAGCTTATCCCGTCGGGCCCTGATATCGTCGAAGACCCGCTGCACGACGGGATCATTCGTGCGCTGCATCTGGCGCAAACCCGTATCTGGATCGCCACGCCGTACTTTGTCCCGACAGAGCCGCTGGCGAATGCGTTGCGCATCGCCGCGTTGCGCGGGGTCGATGTGCGTATTTTGGTACCGCATAAATCAAACCAGCATATCGCCGACTTTGCACGTGGCGGATACTTGCGCGATGCCCATACGGCGGGTGCTAAAGTCAAATATTTTGAACCCGCCATGATCCACGCCAAAGCCGCGTTGATTGATGATGTGGGCCTCGTGGGTACGGCAAACTTTGACGTTCGCAGTATGCTTTTGAACTTTGAGGCGATGTTGTTCGTTTATGATGCAAGCAGCGTGGCAATCCTGTCGGACTGGTTCAACGCCCGAGAGGCAGAGTGCCACGAGAATATGCCAAGCCCACACTTACCCCGCCGCCTGGCCGAGGGCGTCTTTCGCATAGGAGCACCGATCTTGTGACCCAAACCACCCTTCGCATCGCCAGCTATAATATGCGCAAGGCCATGGGCACGGACCGCAAACGCGATCCGGACCGCGTGATGCGGGTGATACAGACGCTCAATGCCGACATTGTCGTGCTACAAGAGGCCGACATGCGGCTTGGGCCCCGCCCCTCGGCACTGCCGGTGGATCAGGTGACCGCCCAAACCGGTTTGATCGCGGTGCCCGTCCCCAGCGAAGTTAGCATCGGGTGGCATGGCAACGCCGTCCTACTAAGCCCTGATGCAAAGCTGGTTGATGTAAAACACCTGAACCTGCCGGGAATTGAACCCCGGGGTGCAATGGTGGTCGATTTCGACCTCGCCGACATTCCCATGCGCATCATCGCTACTCACCTCGGTCTCATGCGCCGATCGCGTCGCGCACAACTTTCAGCGTTAATCGCGCATCTGGATGAACAGTCTCAACGTCCGACGCTTATCGCGGGAGACATGAATGAGTGGTCGCTGAACGTCGGTCTTGGACGGCTGGCGCATCATTTTGAGATTTATGCTCCGGGCAAAAGCTATCACGCACGCCTGCCGCTGGCAGCACTGGACCGCATCGCGGTAGACGCCGCGCTGAATGTCACAGACGGCGGCGTATGCGAGACGGACGACGCCCGCCGCGCCTCGGATCACCTGCCGATCTGGCTTGATTTTACGCAGTCAGCGGGTCAGTGAATTCCGACACTTAGCGCTGAAGCATAACATTACAAAACCACCGTATCCCACTGATATTATTTGATTTAGATCCAAAGTTAAACTGAAATATTAAGTTCTATTCTAGCGCCGCTCTCAACTGTAGCTCTTGCACACGCGCGGCTTCGACAGCGGCGTGTTTTACCGGTCCGAAACCGCGTATATCCAACGGCAACGCCAGCAGCTTATGCACGACCTCACTGCGTGCATCGTCAACCTTGGCCGGCAGCTCCTCCATCAAACCTTCGTACCAGCGGATCAGGGCAACCTCTTCGCGGCGCTCTTGCGTGTAGCCAAACACATCCAGCGTCGTACCACGCAGCAGGCTGAGCTTCGCAAGGCCGGACAGCACAGGCCTGAGCCACGCACCAAAAGCACGCTTAACCGGGCGCCCGCGTGCATCCTTGCGCAAGGATACGATCGGCGGGGCCATGTGGTAGTTGATCTTGAACCCCGGCTCGAACTCTTCCTCCAGCTGCGCAGCAAAGGCGGGGTCACTGTGCAGACGCGCAACCTCGTATTCATCTTTGAACGCCATCAGCTTGTACAAAGCTTTGGCGGCAACCTGCGTCAGATCTTCGGCGTGAGCATCTGGAATTGCGCGGCGGAATTGCGCTAGGCGATCGACATAGCGCTGCGCATATCCATCGTTTTGATACGCACGTAGCCGTTCAGCTCGGTCGGCAATAATCGCATGACTGTCCGCTGAGGGCTTTGTCTTTTGCGGCAGGGCAAGCGCATCGGGCGTTGCTGCCATAATGCGCCCCAAATCAAAGGCGCGGTGGTTTTTGTCTATCGCTACGCCATTCAATACAATCGCCTGTTGCAATGCCCCATGAGAAACCGGCACGAGCCCTTTTTGCCACGCAAAGCCCAGCATCATCATATTGGCAAAAACCGTATCACCCAAAAACCGTTCGGCCATGGCATTGGCGTCAAAACCTATAAGGTTGCCAGCCCCCACCGTCGCGCGGATAGCCTCCTCACGCAGATCGGTGTGCAGCTGCGCATCACGGTGCAACACCAGATCACCCGTCGGCATTTCCGCAAGGTTCAGCACAACCTTGGTGTCGGCCCCGTAGTAGACCGAGGCCTGCGCGGCTGAAGACACAACGATATCGCATCCAATCACGGCATCCGCCGCCCCGTGATCAATACGCACCTGATGGATCGCATCCGGCGACATCCCGATCCTGATAAAGCTCAGCACGGTCCCAAATTTCTGCGCAAAGCCGGTGAAATCCAGCACGCTTGACCCTTTGCCTTCCAGATGCGCCGCCATCGTGATCAACGCGCCCACGGTAATGACCCCCGTGCCGCCAACCCCTGTGACCAGTAGGTCAAACGGCTTCTGTAACTTTGGCAAAGCGGGCGGGGTAATGTCAGACAGCAGCGCGTCGATATCCACCTCGGCACCGGTTTTCTTGCGCCGCACAGCCCCTTCAAGGGTCACAAAGCTCGGGCAGAAACCGTTCAGACAGGAAAAATCCTTGTTGCAGCTCGACAGGTTGATCTTGCGCTTGCGGCCCAGTTCAGTCTCCAGCGGCTCGATGCTCAGACAGTTGCTTTCGAGCGAGCAATCGCCGCAGCCTTCGCAGACGGCCGGGTTGATAAAGGCAAAGCGTTTCGGGTCTTCCATCTGGCCGCGTTTGCGGCGGCGGCGCTTTTCGGTGGCGCAGGTTTGCTCGTAGATCAGCACCGACACGCCTTTGACCTCGCGCAGTTCGCGCTGCACGGTGTCCATCTCTTCACGCGGATGAAAGCTGGTGCCTTGCGGGAAATCAGCACGGGCGAATTTGTCGATGACATCCGACACCAGCGCGACCCGCGCCACCCCTTCGGCACGACATGTTTGTGCGATACCAGCCACACTGATCGGCCCGTCCACCGGTTGCCCGCCGGTCATCGCAACCGCATCGTTATAAAGGATTTTATAAGTTATATTTGTCTGAGCCGCGACCGCCTGACGAATCGCAAGCGAGCCCGAGTGGTACCACGTGCCCTCGCCCAGGTTCTGGAATAAATGCTTGCCACCGTTAAACTTGGACGCCACCACATGCGGCACGCCCTCGCCGCCCATTTGCGCATAGCCGCCGGTTTCACGGTCCATCCACCCCGCCATGACATGACAGCCAATGCCCGATGCAGCCTGCGAGCCTTCGGGCAGTTTTGTCGATGTATTATGCGGACACCCCGAACAGAAATAGGGCGTGCGCTTGGCCCCTGGCACGTTCAACAAAACAGGCGGCTTTTCAGTCAGCGCACGCGCTTTTCGTGGCAGGTTTTCATCCGGAAAGAACGCATCAAGCCGTTCAGCCACGACCGGCACCAAGGCCAGCGGGCTTAGCTCTCCGGTCCATGGCAGCAGAGGGTCGCCTGCCGCCCGGTGTTTGCCGACCATGCGACCGGGCTTGTGCCCCGGCCAATCGTAAAAATATTCTTTAAGCTGGCTTTCGATGATGCCGCGTTTTTCCTCGATCACCAGGACCTCTTTGGTGTCGGACACAAATGCCAGCGCATCCCGTCGCGCCAAGGGCCAGACCATGCCGACCTTGTAGATATCGATGCCAAGACGCCGACACGCCGCCTCGTCCAGACCCAGCAGGCGCAGCGCCTCCATCAGGTCCAGATGGCCCTTGCCGGTGGTGACGATGCCAAAGATCGCGTCTTCCAGATCATAGATGCGCTTGTCGATCGGGTTGGCTTCGACAAAGGCTTCGACGGCTCGCAGCTTGTGTTCCAGACGTGTCTCGATCTCGGGGCTCGGCATATCAGAGCGGCGTACATGCAGACCGCCGGGCGGTGGGGTGAATTGCGGCAGCGTGAATGTGCGGTCAGGTTGCAACGCCACGGATTGTCCGCTTTCAACCGTTTCAGAGATCGCCTTGAAGCCGACCCATGTGCCGGAAAAACGGCTCAGCGCGAGCCCGTAGGCCCCGAATTCAAGAAACTCCCCCACGTTTGCGGGGTTAAGCGTGGGCATCATCCACGTCATGAACGCCACATCGGACTGATGCGGCATCGACGACGACACGCACCCGTGGTCGTCCCCCGCAACAACCAGAACGCCGCCCTTGGGCGACGACCCGTAGGCGTTGCCGTGGCGCAGTGCATCGCCCGACCGGTCCACTCCCGGCCCCTTGCCATACCACATGGAGAACACGCCCTCCACCTCACAATGCGGATCAAGCACGGCCTGCTGCGCCCCTAGAACCGCCGTGGCCCCAAGGTCTTCGTTCACCGCAGGCATGAAGGTGATGTGGTTGTCCTTGGTCACATCGCGCGCGCGCCAGAGCTCAAGATCGACCGCGCCCAAAGGCGACCCGCGATACCCCGAGATAAACCCCGCGGTGTTTAGCCCCTGCTGCTTATCGCGCCGCGCCTGATCAAGCATGATCCGCACCAGCGCTTGCGTACCAGTCAAAAACACAGTTCCTTCGGTCCGCGTATAGCGGTCCGACAGGGCGTAGGGGTAAAAGTCGTGGGTCTCTTTGGTCATGATGGCGATCCTTGGCTGTTATGACCATCAAACCACATCTCCGTGAAATATCTGTCCTCACTTGCGCCTGATTGCGGATTGATCGAAAATTCTATTCGCATGGAATGAGGAAATCGAAATGTCTGACCAGATGATCTTTGACGACCGCGACCGTCGGCTGCTTGAGCTTTTGCAGCGCGATTGCCGTATCTCGAACGCCGAATTAGCCGACAAGGCAGGCATGTCGGCTTCTGCCTGCTGGCGACGGGTCAAGGCCTTTGAAGACGCGGGCGTCATCGAGCGGTATCGGGCGGACGTATCCCCGACCAAGGCGGGCAATAGCTTTCAGGCCTTGGTACAGGTGCAATTGGCCCGCCATAACCAAGAGAAACTAGCCGAGTTCATCAACGCGATCGCGCATCGCGCGGAGGTGCTGGAATGTTATGCCACGACCGGGCAAGCTGATTACCAGATGCGAGTCCTATGTCGTGACATCGCCGCCTACAATCGTTTCCTAGAAGATTTTCTGTTCCGTCTGCCGGCGGTCGAAAGCGCCCAGACCAACGTCGTGCTGCGCGAGATCAAGAGGAACACCAGCATCCCGATGTGAGCGGATGCGGCGGAAGTGAACGCCGATATCTCGCTCAGTTGCATCCGCGCTTGAGCGCTGCCGACGCGAGGTCCCGATGCAACCAAAGAGATGCAACCCTGAGCCGAATAACAGTCCCCCATTAATCCAATAAAAAAATAGAAGTTTAAGAACTTTCGCTATTTAATGTGCAATATATTTAATTCCTAATCGAAATACAAAACGAAGGAGCGTTCAAAACGAAATAGATTTTATATCCACCCCGAACAGCACACTGTTCTCATCATAAAACGCGACGTTCGAGTTATTCCAAGAATAGCCAATACTCACAGCCACATTCTTGTGTACCTGACTTTTTAAATTGACATTGTATTGATTATCTTCTCTCGGTTCTCCGAAGTGTGAGCCTCCCCCGAAATTCCCATATGAAATGGACAATGTTGTCTTACGTTTGAACACGGGTCGTGTGATTGACGCTGTAGCCCCCCATCGTGATGTGTGTTTTCCCGCGATTTCCTCGCCCCAACTCACACCCGTATAGAGTGCACCCACATCTGGCACGGCGCTTAGTAAACCAAGGTTAATATAGCTCTTTGGATAGTCATCCCGAAACGATCTCTTGAACGCCCATTTTGCCTCGTGGTGCCCCCAGCCAGTCGCGAAGGCCTGCGATCCGCCAAGCGACGCGTACACTTCTTCGACGCTGGCGTTCTTCTTTTCGGCAACGCGCACGCCCGCGCAACTGTCGATCCAGGTATAAGACGCGACATGGCTGCCAAGGCACGCCGACGCCCCGACAGCGTGTTTTGACAGGCTGTGTTCGGGGGCGAATTCGTATGAGCCGTAGGCAGAAAACTTGAGAACATGCGCCGGTGCAACGCTGTACAACAGCGTACCTGTCGCCCTCGCGCCCACGGTCATCCCCGCCTTGGCCTGATCTTCCTCATCGGTGCGGAAGGTAAATTTTCCGATATTGAATTCGTCGCCTGGCAGTCCGTTGTTGATGTTGGAATCGTAGCCGATCAACGGCTTGAGCCCCACGTAAGACAGCAGCTTCTGCGGCCCCTGTCCGGGGCGGTGCATCAGACCATCATACCGCATAAGCCGCTTCAGGTAAGCCTCGTGCCCAGGCGGCTTTGTCTTGAGCATGCTAAAAAAGCTCAGATGCTGAGATCCCGATATTATCGCGGATTTCCACACTGGCAGAGGGTCAGCCAATGGCGCGGTCGCCAAGCCGCACAATAGAATAGCGGTGCCAGCTCTGAAAAGGTTAAACAATTTAATACTCAACATTTTTATTAGGTTAAGGGGCGACATATGCCGCCCCTGCTGAAGCTCTTTGAAGGAATTTAGTCTTGTACTACTGCTTCCCATTCGCCAGCGACGAAGGTTCCATCAGAGAGAGAGCCTTCGATACCACCAACTACGGCCTCAGCGCCGTCACCAAGGAAAGTACCGTCCATAGTTCCTGTGAAGGTGTGCTCTTCCTCTTGGCCATCGACGTTTCCGTTGAGGTTCCCAGACAGGTCCGCCAAAAGGTTACCCCCTGAAATTGAGCCGTCCGAAACATCAATGGTACCGTTCACGGAATTACCTTCTTCGGAAATTTGGAAGTTGGTCATGGAGCCAGAGATTTTAGACGTTGCGAAGTCGGCAACCAAATTCAACTCCGCCGCAAGTACGGGCGTGTCGTTTTCCGCCATGTCTGTGCGAACCTGCTGCTGATCATCGTTAAGCCAAAAGCCCGCGAACCCTGCGTAGCTGGCCGTTCCCTCAGTAGGCATCTCTTGGGCTTCTGTCTTGTTTGTATAAATACCGCTTTCAGGATCGTACCCGCCGATTTCGTCAACACGTTTGGTTACCGCGTCCGCTTTGTTGCCCAGATCTTCAAAGCCAGAAATGCTGCTGCTGCCGCATGCGCTCAAGGCTACTGCGATGACAGGGGTAGCCAAGGCAAGTTTGAATGTTGAGAAGTTCATGAAATATCCACTTTCTATACTTACGTTTACACACGCCCAAATTGAAAACCTCTTGTTTTCCCCAGAGGCGTGGAGCACGCAACCCACAGTTCACAATATTTTGAACGCACGTATGTATTTGTTGTAGAAATAACACTCATCGTAAGTTTACTGTGTTAAATCATAAATTGAGGGCACCGCAAAATACGGCACCCCAGTTGATAATGAAATATATTTTTGCACCCATGATCTAGCGTCGTCGCAATACAAACGACGTGGAAAGCATAAACTCAAGAAATATAGATTCCGCAAATCTACATGACACCCAATCATTTACCTATTCAAATATAATACGCAATTGATTCGATAACAAAATAATTTGCCAAAATACCTCTTTTATACTCTCACGCGGGGCTGACCCGCGATCGATGGAAAAGTGTTGCGATACCCCTCTCGACTCGTCTACCCCTGAGGGTATTATTTATCGCAAAAGTAGAATAAAGAATATCTGAAGGTCCCTGAAATTCACCTCGGTGCGAACCGTGCGGGCACCCTTACAGACACGCGCGCGCTGCCAGCAAAGGACGTTCTCCCGTATGTGCGGCATCCGACCGGATATTGTCACTTTTACCAGTTTCGCGACTTTCACTTTGGTGGCAAGGTGTTTGCAGCAACCTCCGATGGACCTGATCCCATGACACTTGACCCCGATCTTCTTGTCGCAATCGAAACCTATTTCGACGCGATCCATGACTGTGATATCCAAAAGCTGAGCGCCGTGTTCCACCCGCAATCCAGCTTGTTCGATGCCGACAACGGATCGATCTTTGTAGAGCCCATAGACAGCTTTAGTCGCGACGTTGCGGGGCGTGTGTCACCGGCGTCCAAAGGCCAACCGCGTGAAGCCGAGGTATTGATGATCGACCACCTGTCGCCGATCAGTGCAACGGTCAAAATCCGTATTCGCGCGCATCAAAGCATCTTTGTCGACCATCTTGGATTTGTGAAGGGCGAGGATGGGTGGCAGATCGTTTCCAAAATCTGGCACCTTGAAAGCACACTAAATACGGATGATGAAGGCACCTAACCCTCGGTCGATGTTGCTTTGGTCAAGCAATGGATCAACGCCTCCGGACCCACGCGACTAAATGTTCGACCCAGACGATATACAACGCGCAGGTTCAAGTAAGAACCTTGAAACATGATGGCGCAGAGTTTCCTCTGTGCTTCGGTTTGGTTTCGGGATATCGAACGGTTCTATGAATGACACACTTCCGCCATGCCCCGAATGCGCCTCTATCTATGTCTATCAGGTTGATGCCCTATTGAATTGCCCTGAGTGTGGACACGAATGGGTCGCGCAAGACGCAGACGACATCGCGCCGGCCACCCGCGACAGTGTCGGGAACGTGCTAGAGAATGGTGACACCGTGACTGTCATCAAGGACCTGAAGATCAAGGGGTCTTCGTCTGTGGTTAAGGTCGGAACCAAGGTTCGCGGCATTCGGTTGGTCGACGGCGATCACGACATTGACTGCAAGGTTCCGGGTGTCGGCCAAATGGGCCTGAAATCGCAGTTCGTGAAAAAAGTGCTTGGCTAGGCGACACCCAGCGAGGGTGCAGCCAAACAGCTAATACAGTTCACGCGGATACCGATATCTGGCAAAAGCGATATTCACCTGCTCAGTCGCGGACCTGTGGCGGGATGTCGCCACAAATCGCCAAAGCTTCCAGCGCTGGACGCGTTGACAGCTTGCTTTGTGTAGGGCAGAGATTTGCCCATGCGTTGTCTTAAATCCCTATCAAACCTCTTTCGCCTCGTTTTGGGGGCGGTATTGATATGCGGCTTTTTGTTACTGCCCCCCTCGTCGGCGCACGCGAACAGCGGGATGCACGAGGGTGCACACGCGGCGCATCACACTGCGGATGCTTCTGCGATGGCCTTGCATCACGCGCCGCAAAATGCGGTCGCCCAGACTGCGCCCGACGACACAGCTGACAGCTTTGAGGGTGACGCATGCTGCGGTGGCATATGCCTGACTGCAGCGCTTTGCGCATCGCAGCACGCTGAAGTGACTGCCGTTCAAGCCGCCCGTTTCGCGCTCAGCTACCGGACCATGGCGTCGGCCGAAGCAACCAGCCAGCTGCGCCCCCCACGAGCCTGACCTGATCGCCGCGGTATAGCGGCCTTTGCGCCTGCGATCCTTTTGCGTTCGCGGGCAAGATCACCTAAATTTCAGGTCAAATATCCATGAAAACAGTATTGATTGCAGGGGCGATGTCCTGACCCTTGGGGCTTGCGCAACCACGCTACCGCCCTTTCCCGATGTTACGACTGCCTATGTGCAGCTGCCCACCCCCCTGCCCGACGTCGCCGCGATGACCGCTGCTGACAGCAGCGCGCGTGGCAGCGCTACAACCGCCGCTGAACAGCCCTTTGCAGGCTACCGCCGACGTGGCGTGGTGGAACCGCTCGACTGGCGACGGCTGAACACTGAGCAGGCGCCTAAGCAAGGAATGACGATGCAGGGGATGAACCACTGATGCGTTGGACATTGAAAACAGCTGCCGTCATCACACCGCTTATTCTTGGTGCCTGCACAGCCCCGACCTTGCCCATCAGCTATTCCGCACGCGATGCGGGCTTTGCCGCCGTCGAGACGCGTACCTCCAAAGCGATTGGCAAGCGCACCGTTTGGGCGCAGTCACAGTCCGAAACGGTGGCCACTTCGAAACAGGTCCGCGCCATGGTGCAGGGCAAGACGATCAATGCGGAAACTGCCGTGCAAGCCGCTTTGCTGAATAACAAGGGACTGCAGGCGTCTTACGCGCAGATCGGTCTGTCAGCGGCAGAAGCATGGCAACAGTCCACGCCTGAAAACCCTGTCGTCTCGGTCGGTCTGTTGGGCATCGGCGCGCCTGAGTTGGGGTTGTACCGTGCACTGGAAAGCATGATCGCCGTCAACTTGCTGGACGCGCGCACGCGCAAACAGCGCATCGCCGCTGCCGAAGCGCAGTTTCAACAGGCGCAAATGCAGGCTGTGAGTGACACATTGGCACTGGCGAACGAGACCCGCGAAGCTTGGGTCAACGCCGTCGCGGCGTTCGAGACGGTGAGCTATCTGAAACGCGCCGCCATCACCACCGATGCGGCAGCAGAACTGGCGCAACAGCTTGGCAAGACCGGTGCCCTCAACAAAGCCGCACAAGCGCGCGAGCAGGCGTTTAACGCTGAGATGGCCGGTCAGGTGGCGCGGGCGCGGCTTGATGCGGAACTGGCCAAGGAACAGCTGACCCGTTTGATGGGGCTCTGGGGGCAAGACGTGGCGTATTATGTGCCCGATGCCCTACCCCGCGTGCCCAACACAGTGAACGGCCACAGCGGGATCGAACGGCTGGCGCTTGCCAATCGGGTCGATCTGGAAGTGGCGCGGCTGGGGCTCGCGGCTACTGCCAAGGCTTACGGCCTGACCGACGCCACCCGCACCCTCACCGACCTTGAAGTGATCGCCGGCGCAGAGATGGAACGCGAGGTAGAAGACGGCGAGATCGAGACCAGCATCACCCCGCAGGTCGAGTTCGAATTCGTCATTCCGATCTTCGACAGCGGTAAGGCGCGGATGCGCAAGGCCGAGCTGAGCTACCTGCAGGCTGCGAATGTGTTGGCTGAACAGGCGGTGAATGTGCGGTCCGAAGCACGCGCAGCGGCCACGGCCTATCGCTCAAGCCACCAGATCGCGCGGCACTATTCGGACGTGGTGATGCCCCTGCGGCGCACAATCAACGAAGAGGCGCTGCTGAGCAACAACGGCATGATCACCAGCACCTTCGACCTGCTCAATGACGCGCGCGAGAAGCTGTCGAGCGAGTTGGAAGCGGCTAACGCCAAACGCGACTTCTGGCTGGCCTCGGCTGGTCTGACCGCCGCGATCTATGGCGGTGGCAGCGGTGGTGGCGGTGCAGGTGCAGAGACGCAAATCGCCGCCGGTGGCGGTGCAGGACATTGAGACAGGAAAACAATCACATGATGAACAGACGTCAACTGCTAGGGGCCGGCGCGGCTGGGGCCACGCTTGTTTCCTCCAAAGCATGGGGCCAGACCATGAACATGGGCCTGCCTGAAGCCGCCGTCATGGACAGCGCGCTGACCCAATCGCCAACCCGCCCCACCATTGAGGCGGTCGAAGGCGACCGGGTGCGCATCTATGTCACCAACCGCCTGCCCGAGCATACGACGGTGCATTGGCACGGGCTGATCCTGCCCTCGGGCATGGACGGTGTCGGCGGCCTCAGCCACCCCGGCATCCCGCCGGGCAAGACTTTTGTCTATGAGTTCGATCTGACCAAATCCGGCACCTTCATGTATCACCCCCATGGGGATGAGATGGTGCAGATGGCAATGGGCATGATGGGCATGTTCGTGGTCCACCCAAAGGATCCCGATTTCATGCGCGTCGATCGGGACTTCCTGATCATGTTGAACGCTTTTGATATTGATCCGGGCACCTACATACCCCGCATCATGACGATGACGGATTTCAACCTTTGGACCTGGAACAGCCGGATCTTCCCCGACATTGATCCGCTTGTCGTCAATCAAGGGGACAAGGTGCGCGTACGCGTCGGCAACCTGACGATGACAAACCACCCGATCCACATGCACGGCTACGACTTCAAGGTGACCTGCACCGATGGCGGCTGGGTGCCGGAATCGGCGCAATGGCCCGAGGTCTCCATCGACATTCCCGTGGGCGCCATGCGGGCCTATGAGTTCACCGCCGATCATCTGGGGGATTGGGCAATCCATTGCCACAAGTCGCACCACACGATGAACGCAATGGGCCATGACGTGCCGACGCTCATTGGCACCAGCAGTTCCAACATGACACGTCAGGTTCGCCGCGTGCAGCCCGAGTTCATGCCCATGGGCACGGCGGGCATGGCGGATATGGGCGAAATGTCGATGCCGCTGCCTAACAACACCGTGTCGATGATGGCCGGTTGGGGGCCGCATGGCCCGCTGGAGATGGGCGGCATGTTCTCGGTCGTGAAGGTGCGCGAAGGCATCGACGCGGACGATTACGAAGATCCCGGCTGGTATGAAAACCCTCCGGGCACCGAGGCGTATGAATGGACGGGCGAGCTGCCAGAGTTCGCGCAGAACCACAGCCCTAAAACCAAGATCACGCCGAAACCAACCTCCGAGGGCTAAGCGGCCCTTGGACCATAATGACCTCTAAAACCATACAGGAAACACCATGAACAAACTTCTTCTTTCGACCGCCCTCAGCCTTCTCATCACCGCCCCCGCCTTTGCCGCGGGCACCCATGGCGGCGGTCATGACGACGACGGCCACGGCGACATGCACAAGGAAATGGCCGTCGGCATGCCCGGCAAGGCCGAAGCCGTGGACCGCACCATCGACGTGACCATGCGCGAAACCGACGACGGCGAGATGATTTTCGAGCCCGCCGCGTTCGACATCAAGGAAGGCGAGACCATCCGCTTTGCCGTCACCAACAAGGGCGAGATCGAGCATGAGTTCGTGATCGACACGATGGAAGGCAATGCCGAGCACAAGGAATCCATGGCCAAGATG
>OJBD01000101.1_pt1 | contig 18223 bp, 16 predicted proteins | sample 1590481 | NCBI WGS metagenome assembly OJBD01 (sample SAMN05416811, study PRJEB24817) | seawater metagenome | isolation source: Sea water | place: Canada:Atlantic | collected 2013-07 | reverse complement strand
GGATCGTGGTCATCGACCCGTCGTGGCCGGTGTTCATGGCCTGCAGCATGTCGATCACTTCCTCGCCGCGCGTCTCGCCGACGATGATCCGGTCAGGACGCATCCGCAGGGCGTTTTTCAGACAGTCGCGCGGGGATACCTCGCCCTTGCCTTCAACGTTGGGCGGGCGGCTTTCCATGCGGCCCACATGGGTCTGTTGCAGTTGCAGTTCGGCGGTGTCTTCGATGGTCAGGATCCGTTCATCGTTGGCAATAAACGATGACAGCGCGTTCAGCGTGGTGGTTTTACCAGAACCTGTACCGCCCGAGACGATGATATTCAGACGGGTGGCGACGGCGGCTTGCAGATAGGCTGCCATCTCTTCCGAGAAGGCCCCAAAGCTTACCAGATCATCAATGCCCAGTTTGTCTTTCTTAAACTTACGAATGGAGACAAGGCTGCCGTCCACGGCAATCGGCGGGACCATAGCGTTGAAACGCGAGCCGTCTTTCAAGCGCGCATCGACATAAGGGTTGCTTTCATCGACGCGACGGCCAACGGCGGAAACGATCTTGTCGATGATCCGCAGCAGGTGCTTTTCGTCTTTGAAGGTCACGTCGGTCAGCTGCAGTTTACCCGCGCGTTCCACAAAGATCTGTTGCGGGCCGTTAACCAGAATATCGTTGACGCTGTCGTCTTTCAGCAGCGTTTCCAGCGGACCAAGGCCGGTCACCTCGTCATACAGTTCGGAGTTCAGTTGAACGCGGTCTTCGCGGTTCAATACGATGGATTTCTCGGCCAGAATCTCGGTCGAGATTTCGTTGATCTCGCTGCGCAGATCCTGTTCCGAGGCATGTTCAAGGGCGGCGAGGTTCAGGTTCTCAAGCAGGGCACGGTGCAGTTCGAGCTTGATGTCGCTCATGCGTTGCTTGCGCTTCACGTCGCGATCCTGCGGGGCGACGGTTGCGGCCTGGGCCACGCGGCGCATGCTGGCGGGTTTGGGCGCGACCGCTTCCTCTGGCTGTTGCTGTGGCGCGGGAGCCTTCGCCTTTGGGGCGGGTGTGGCTACGGCAACGTCACCTGGCTTTTTATACTTCGAGAACATCTGAATACTCTTTCTAAATTATCTGGCGCTTGGGCCGGATCAGGCGGCTTTGGCTTCGTCAGCCTTGAGGTCGTGGATAGAAGACGCGAGCTTTGCGATCTCGCGGCGTAGCGGGTTCTTGGCGGCGGTATTGGCGAGCGGCAGACCGTGGTCGTTGGCCTGCGTCACCTGCTTGCCGCCATCAGGCAGCTGCACGTCGATGGAAATACCAAGGCTTTCTGCCATCCGTTTGACCCGCGCTTTGGCGTTAAGGTCGGTGAATTTCGGCGCGCGGTTCATGACATAGCGCAGCTTTTCGACCGGCAGCTCTTCGGATTGCAGCGCGCGTTTGAAACGCAGGGCGTTTTGGGCGCAGCGCATATCCAGTTCGAGCATGGCAAAATAGACATGCGCATTGCTCAGCACGGTTTCGGTCCATTGCACCAGCGTCGACGGCATATCGACAACAACGTAGTCGAACTGGTTGCGCGCCATATCCAGAATCCGCGTCACATCTTCCGAGGTGATCAGATCAAGCGGCAGCATATCAGCGGGGGCGGTCAGCACCTGAAGCGTGTCTTCATAGGTCAGCAGAGCCTGACCAAAGCTTTCCTCGTCCATCTCGTCTGTCTCGATCAGCATGTCATAGACGACTTCGCGGCGCGGCAGGTCCAGATAGGTCGCCACGGCCCCGAACTGCAGATCGAAATCCAGCAGGCAGACCTTTGGCGGGTTCTTTTTGTCGGAGGTCGCCAGTTCCCACGCCAGATTAACGGCCATGCTCGTCGCACCGGTGCCACCGGCCAAACCATGTACCACGATCACCGCGCCGTCTTTATCGGCACCGGGTTTCAGCTTGGGGCCTGCCTCGATGTGTTCGGCTGTGGGCTCGGGGCCTGCGCGCAGACGTTCGATGGTCGCCGCCAATTCGCCTTCGGGCAGCGGGTAGGGGACGAATTCATCCGCACCTTGACGCAACAGGGAATGGAGCGAGGCCGGGGACATGTCTTCGGCGATCAGGATCACCTTGATATGACGCGATTTGGCCTGCGAGATGATTTCGGACATCATCGGCAGGTTCTCTTCGTCCTCGGAATCAAGCGCCAGTGCAATCAGCTCGAGCGTCGCCGCTTCGGGCTGGCTGAAAAAAGCGAGGCTTTCAGAAAAGCCGAGATCACCCCAGGCTTCGCCCAAAGCTGATTCCATATCCTCGATCAGCAGGTCAAAGTTCTGTACATCACGGCTGACAGTGCAGGCGATGATCTGTGGTGCGTCAATCTGTGGCATACTGCTGCTCATACCTAAACTTCCCCTTCTTCTCTTTGGGGCGCGGCAAGGGCTGATCGGGCGTCGCCCTGTTCTTTGCCTTGCGGTCCCCTGCGTCAGACCACGGTGGCCGGGCGCAACTGTCCTATTGCAGTGAATATCCCTGCCAAGTTGGGCAAGATTGGGGCTAAATAGTTTCTATTGTTTGGTCTTTTGAAACGATCCGCAGTGATTTGCCGGATTGAAACGCAAAAGGCCCGACCGTCAGTGACGATCAGGCCTTTCTCGAGGTATCTTTTATCCGGTTATTCCGTCGTGGTGCCGGTCGATGTTGCGCCGCCCGATAGCTGAGTCGGTGGCACGGCGCTGGCAACGTAATCGCGATAGATGATCTGCGCGTATTTGCCGTCCAGAACGGTGGGATGTCGCCCGACAAAGCCGCTGACTTCGGTCACTGTGCGACGGTTCGCCCGTTCGCGGCCCTGTGTCACGATCAACGGCTGTGTTTCGCCAAAGGAAACAACGGCCTCAAGACGGCTGCGGCTGATGCCTTGCGTTGACAGGAACCCAACAACGGATTGTGCACGGCGCAGGCCCAACGCCTTGTTGTAGCTGTTCGAACCGACGGCATCGGTATGGCCATACACGCGGAAGCGGACCTCGGGGAACTGGCGGATCCATCCCGCTTGGCGCCGCAGCACAGCCTGCGCGGCCCCGTCCAGCTGGGCCGAGTTAAAGGCAAAGGTCACCGTGGATTCGACTTCGCCGGCAAAGCGGTTGGCCAGATCGAAGGTGTACTGGCGTTCGCCTGTCATCACCAAACGGTTGTTCAGCGTGGCGTTTCCAAAGGTGCCCAGATCGGTCAGGGATCCTGCTTCGCGGTGGAACTGGGTATAGACCGGATCAGGGCTGCTGACGCAGCCTGCTACGGTCATCGCCAAAGCGGCGCATAACCCGGTGATTTTGCCTGTCGAAGGGATCGCTGAAGTCATCTGATCAATCCAATACATAGCCGTATGACCCGCTAAAGTCCTGTTTGGCAACCTCGCCAGCCGCCCCTTTGGTGGGCGCTGTGCTGCCTTTGGACGTGCGACCTGACAGGAACAATTCGCTTTCCGTGGGCGGTTTGATCCGGTCGGTGGGCAGGGCCAAAGCCTCGCCGCGGGTGGGGGTCACAAGATGGGCCGTGATAATGATCACCAGTTCGGACTGGCTGCGCTGATAGTTCGCGCTGCGGAACAACGCGCCCAATACAGGCACATCGCCGATCCAGGGTAGCTGGCTGGAGTTATCGGTGAAATCGTCGGTCAGCAGACCCGCGATCGCAAAGCTTTCGCCGTCGCGCATTTCAACCGTGGTCGAGGTTTCGCGGCGGGTGAAGGCCGAGATGTCGAAACCATTGCCCAAGGACACGCTGTTGCTGGCATCAATCGCCGACACAGCGGCTTTGAGTTCGAGGTTAATCAGGTCTTTATCCACGACACGGGGGATAAAGCTCATTTCTACGCCGAATGGTTTGTACTGCACCGAAATCTGGTCGCCGGTCTGGGCGACAGGTACGGGGTATTCGCCACCGGCAAGGAACGTCGCCTCTTGCCCGGACAGCGCGACGAGGTTCGGTTCGGCAAGGAAGCGTACGGCGCCCTTCTGCTCCAGGGCTTCAAGCAGCAGACCGACTTGGGTGGACCCTGCGTTAAAGCCGAACAGTACCGCGCCTGCGTTGCTGTTGGACGCAGGTGTCGTGCCGCCAAGAGAGTTTGCAATCGCGCCTGATGTATTTGTCGTATTGGTCCCGCCGTTGATCGCAAGATCATTGCCCACCAGCCCGTTCAACGCGAGCGACGCGCTTAGGGATTTGGAGACAGATCGGCTCATCTCGGCAAAGCGGACTTTCATCATCACCTGCTGTATGCCGCCGACGCTCATCAGGTTGGAGACGCGTTCTGGCGCGTAGCGTTCGGCCAGATCAAGGGCGCGCTGCAGGCGTTGGGTGGAGGACACGATGCCCGACAGGACGATACCGTCGTTGGCTGTGCGCACTTCGATCTTTTCGCCGGGCAGGATCTGCCGCAGGCGTTCCTTGAATTCAGAGACATCCGCCGCGACGCGCACATCCACGTTGGTGATCAGCTGACCGGCCGCATCCAGCAGGGTCAGCGTGGTCAGGCCAGGGGATTTGCCCAGCACATAGATGGTGCGATCGGAGAGGGATGAGATATCTGCGATCCCCGGATTGGCGATGCTAAGCTCGGCAAAGGGGATGTCGCTTTCAACCACAACCGCGCGGTTCATCGGGACTTCCAACACACGGTTGGTGCCCTTCTTGACCACACGGAGTGTGTTGGCCTGCGCGTCGATCGGCGCCGTCAATGCAAATGGCATCGCGCCAATGGTCAGTCCCAATAGGGCTGCTTTAATAAACTTATCGATTTTCATGTGACCTGCCTTTGTGATCACGCCTCAAAATAGGGTCTTTGCGCCCGCCGTTTGCGACACTGTGCGGTCCTTTGCGTTTTTTTGCAAGAATCAATGACAGGGGGTGGCGGGTATATGTGGATTAACAGCAACATATCCGAAATGGCAAAACGCCGCGCAAAGTGATGCGCGGCGTTGCTGAGGTCCGTATTTGCCCTGCCTGATAAGCAGATCAGTTGGTGCAGGGGATCGGGATTTCGACCACTTCGGCACCACGACGGGTCCGGATGGTGCAGACTTTTTCTGTAGTTGTTTCGACTTTGACCGTTTCTTCCGTCAGGCCGAGCAGGCGGCGTTGGTCGACTTCGATCTCACCGGCGACGGTGTCATCCTCTGCCCCGACGAGCGAGAGGGATAGGTCACCAGTCGATTGCGCCTGTGCCAATGCGGCAACTTGATAGGGCTGAACGGCAACAGTGACGGTATTCGCAATGGCCGCTTCGCTGCGTTCGCCGCCGGCGCTTTGGTCGATCGCGATGATCTTGACGCCTGCCTCGATCAGTTTGGTCACGTCTCCGGTATCGGCGCGATCGTTGCCGCCTCGGTTGATGCGGCCGGTCCAGTAGACATCGACACGGTCACCGGGGCGCAGGAAGCCCGAGACGCCACTTGATACATCGACGCGGATCGCGAAAGCACGGCTGCCCCGTTCCAGCTGCGAGGTGAGGCCGGTATCGGCACCGGGTTCGGTCACCTTCACCGCCATGATGGCTTCGTCTTTTTCCATCGCACGCAGTACGACACGCAGGTCATCGCTGTTTTCGGGGAAAAGCGCTGCTTCTTCGATAAATGTGCCTTCGGGGATCGCATCCTCGGGCCATTTTACCTGCCGCACATCTTCGCGGGTCAGGCGCTGCCCGTATTTCAGCGGCCCGTTGGCCACATATACACCAACCGTCGGCACGATCTGCGCCAGAGCCTCTTGGGCCTGTTGGTGCGCTGCTTGATATTGTCCGATGCGGCCCTTTGCCAGATACACAGCACCGCCTGCCAAAGCGATACCGGCGAGCAGGACCAGTCCAAAAACCATCCGCATGTTACTTACCTCTCTTGAGTGTGTGCCGGTCCCAGGACGCGGCGCGAAACTTATACCAATGGATAGGCGGTGATTGTGTTCAGACTATGGATAATCCGCGACCAAGCTGGGTCATTATGGTGGTTGCTTGGGTTAAATGTCGCTTGGGATTCTGGTTGCGATTTCATCGGCGTAGTCTTTGGTTTGCGTCGTAACAGCCACTATGGCCCCGACAGCAATTGTAACGATAGCGGCACATAGGATAACCCAATCGACCGTGACCGCCCCGGATTGGTTCTTGAGAAATGTTTGGATATTTGAAAGCACAGTTTTGTTCGCTTGTTGTTGAAGAACTACGCTTAAAATGCATAGCAGCTGCAACCAGAGATTTGATTGCAGCTGCTCATGTTAAGTTTAGTCTACGGTGGAGGCGCGGTGGGCATCCATCTTGAGTGCAGTTTTGGACGTCAGATTTGACGCACTGCTTTCGATCGAGGAGTAAGCTGCGACGGCCAGGCCAACAACGGCGGCGGTCAGAACAACCCAGTCAACAGTCACAGCGCCGGATTCGTCGTTTTTGAAGTTCTTGATAAAGTTCATCATGGTATGTCCCTCCAAGGATCATAAAGTTTTCAATCTCAACCCTGTCGTCCGTTTCGATGCTTCTCTCTCACTTCCGCATCTGGCTGACTTGGTATGAGCCTATATAGCCTCGTGAATGGGGCACGAATTTGGCGGCAATTGTGACATTTCGTTTTTCAGGGCCGGTTTTTGGCAGAATTATCGTAGCCCGCTGATACGAAAAGATTTTCCATCTTCATTTTTTGTTATCCTTGATGGGAAGCGGGGCAGGATTGCATCAATTATGGCGAAATCGCCATGTTCCCTGCCATGTTTGGTTGGTTTGGCGAGGGTTTCCGTGCGAGATTGCTGAAAAAGAGCATTAAAAAATCAGTGCAGGCAGCGATGTTTCGACGAATGACCGTATCTTTGATGGTGGGGATGCTGGCGGCCTCGGCTGTCTGGGCAGACGCGCCCAAGCCGTTTCCCAAGTTCGAGGCAAAACGTGTGAAGCCACCCAAGCCGGGCAGTACCAATCGGATCAATGTCTTTATCGAGCCCAAGGCAGACGACGTCCCCGAGGTTGTCGCAACCGACTCCGGTGCCATCGTGCCAGCGTCACCGGGGCAGTATGATTGGTTCTGGGATCGTGTCTCTCCGGCGGTCGAGAAATCTGGCCCGGGCCGGCTGGAGGCCGCGATGGTCACGCTGGCAACGGCCAGCAGCAAAATCCCTGCACCACGCATGCAACAGATGCAAGAGATCGCCAAGGCCAACGGGATCGACATCCTCCGCTCTACCATCGGGACACAGGTGTCACCTGCGCTTGTGCTCGCGGTGATCACGGTTGAATCCGCAGGACGGCCCGATGCCATCAGCGGGGCAGGGGCGCAGGGCTTGATGCAACTGATGCCTGATACAGCGACGCGCTTTGGGGTAACCGATAGTATGGTCCCGACGCAGAATATCGCGGGCGGCGTAAAATATCTTGATTGGCTGATGGGCGAATTCGACCGCGATCCGATCTTGGTGCTGGCCGGTTATAACGCGGGCGAAGGGTCCGTGCACAAGCACGCGGGCGTGCCGCCTTTTGCCGAAACCCGTGACTATGTGCCCAAGGTGCTGGCCGCTTTTCAGGTCGCCAAGGGCCTGTGCCAGACCCCGCCCGAGCTGATCTCGGACGGATGTGTCTTTGCGGCGATGAACTGACACCAGTTCGGGGGCGGATGGAAAAAGGGGCGCGGCCATTGCTGGCTGCGCCCCTTGTCGTTCATCGCGTAAGCAGATTAGACGATTGTCGCTTCGGTCGCGGCGCGCAGTTCGTCTTCCGTGACGCCATCGGCGCATTCAACGATCTTCAGCCCGCCTTCAACGACATCCAGCACACCCAGATTGGTGATGATGCGGTCAACGACGTTCTTGCCGGTCAGCGGCAGGGTGCATTCTTTCAGCACCTTGCTGTCCCCATGCTTGCTGGCGTGGTCCATGACCACCACAACGCGGCCCACACCCGCGACCAGATCCATTGCGCCGCCCATGCCTTTGACCAGCTTGCCGGGGATCATCCAGTTGGCGAGGTCGCCGTTTTCAGCCACTTCCATCGCGCCCAGAATGGCCATGGCGATCTTGCCGCCGCGGATCATCCCGAAGGAGGTCGAGCTGTCGAAATACGAGGTGCGGTCCAGCTCGGTGATGGTCTGCTTGCCCGCGTTGATCAGGTCGGCGTCTTCCTCGCCCTCGATGGGGAAAGCCCCCATGCCCAACATGCCGTTTTCCGACTGCAACGTCACATCCATCCCCTCGGGGATGTAGTTGGACACCAGCGTCGGAATCCCGATGCCAAGGTTCACATACCAACCGTCTTGCAGTTCCTGCGCGGCGCGTGCCGCCATTTGATTGCGATCCCAAGCCATTATGCCGTCCTCACTGTGCGCTGTTCGATGCGTTTCTCGTGATCACCCTGAATGATGCGGTGCACATAGATGCCGGGCAGGTGGATCGCGTCGCCGCCAAGGCTGCCACGGGGAACGATCTCTTCGACCTCGGCGATGCAGATCTTGCCACACATGGCCGCTGGCGGGTTGAAGTTGCGCGCAGTTTTGCGGAACACGAGGTTGCCAGTGTCATCCGCTTTCCACGCTTTGACAATCGCCAGATCCGCAACGATGCCCCGCTCAAGGATATAGGTCTCGCCGTCGAAATCCTTGTGCTCTTTGCCTTCGGCGATCACGGTGCCAACGCCGGTCTTGGTATAGAACCCGGGGATGCCCGCACCACCCGCACGCATACGTTCGGCCAAGGTGCCTTGCGGATTGAATTCCAGCTCAAGCTCGCCGCCGAGATACTGGCGCATGAATTCCTTGTTCTCGCCGACGTAAGAGCTGATCATTTTCTTGACCTGCTTGGTCTGCAACAAGATACCGATGCCGAAATCATCTACGCCCGCATTGTTCGAGGCAAAGGTCAAATCCTTGGTGCCCGCGTCCCGGATCGCGTTCAGCAGCAGTTCGGGAATACCGCAAAGGCCAAAGCCCCCCGCTGCGATCAGCATGCCATCGTGCAGCACGCCTTCCAGCGCCTCGGCAGCGCTTCCATAGATTTTCTTCATTCCGGCTCCTTTCAAGAGAGGCTCACGGCCCTGTCGTATTATCGTTATACGACTTCTATGACGCGGCGTAACGAACGTGTCAAACCGCCGACGCTAATGTCAGCGGTACCAGTGAAGCTTGCCGGAAAATTCGGGGGAATGCGCGCCCACCCTGCGTCGGGTGGGCAGCTGTCGTCGCGGGGTCAGTGCAGCCCGCAGCGAGGTCAGACGATGCGTACCTGCGTGCCGATGGGGGCAATCTGGTACAGCGCCTCGATCATGTGGTTGTAAAGCCCGATGCACCCGTCAGAGCTTTGCCGCCCGATCTTGCGCGTGTCATGGGTGCCGTGGATCAGATAGGCGGGCCAGCTGAGGTACATCGCATGGGTGCCAAGCGGGTTGTCCGGACCGGGCGGCATATACTTCAGATCGGGGTCGCGTTCGATCATGCTGGGTGTCGGTGTCCAGTCGGGCCCGACACGTTTGCGCACAATGCGGGTGTAGCCGCGTTTGGTCAGTTCGTCGCTGCGGGGCACGGAGGTCGGGTAAATCTTGTAGGTCTCGCCATCGCCACCCCAATAGTGCAGCGCGCGGGAAGAGGTATCAGCCACGATCGCGGCTTTGCCCAATGTATCAAAGTGGTCCTGCCAGTTCTGGCTGGAAAATCCATTGGTGTTATGACGTACCGGTGCCGCGATCTCTGGCACCGGCGTCTGTGCGCGCAACAGGGCCGGCGTGAAAAGCGCCGCGCCCGCTGTCAGGATCAACCCGCGTCTTGAGAATGTCTGCTCTGCCATCTTTATGTCCTTCTACCGTGGCGATTGTCACAGGTAAAAGCAGCAAGGGCAGGGCGGGGCAACTCACATATATGTCATTTCATGAATATGTGAGTTGCGCTCTCACTCTTCCGGTGCGGTGGCCGATTTTGCGGGTGCCTTTTTGGCCGCTGGTTTCTTTGCGGGGGCCTTCTTGGCAGCCGTTTTCTTGGCCGGAGCCTTTTTCGCAGCGGTTTTCTTTGCTGCGGGCTTCTTGGTTGCGGCTTTGCGCTTGGCAGGGGATTTCGCCAGCTTTTCCTCGATCAGCTCAACCGCACGTTCCATGGTCAGATCGGCAGGCTCGACCTCTTTGGGGATGGTGGCGTTGACTTTCTCCCACTTCACATAAGGGCCGTATTTGCCTTCCATGATGTTGACCTCGCCGCCCAGATCAGGGTGTTCGCCCATCTCGCGGATCGGTTTTGCCGCTTTGCCACGCCCGCCACGGCTGGCGACTTTCTCGGCCAGAAGCTGCACGGCGCGGTTCATGCCAACGGTGAACACCTCGTCCAGTGTTTCGAGGTTCGCATTGGTCCCGCCACGGTTCGACGTGCTGTCGGCGTGTTTGATATAGGGGCCGTAGCGCCCGATATTTGCCCAGACCATCACCCCATCTTCCGGGTGCGGGCCGATCTCACGCGGCAGCGACAGCAGCATAACAGCGCGTTCCAGCTCCAGCTCTTCGGCGGGCCAGTCCTTGGGCACCGATTGGCGCGGCGGTTTTTTGTTCTCTTCGGTGACGGGGCCGCGCTGCACATAGGGGCCGAAGCGCCCTTTGAACACGCGAATCTCGTCGCCCATATCCTCGCCCAGAAGTTTGCCATCGGGTGGAATAGCCGAGGCTTCGGCCTCGGGGTCGGGCGGGCCGAAGGGGCGGGTATAGCGGCATTCAGGGTAGTTCGAACAGCCGATGAATGCGCCGCCGGACCGTGCGGTGCGCATGGACAAACGCCCGATCTCGCAGTTGGGGCACAGGCGCGGGTCGCTGCCATCCTCATTGGGCGGGAAGAGATGCGGCTCTAGTACCTCGTTGATCTTCTCCAACACCTCGGTGATGCGCAAGTCGGCGGTTTCGGCAATCGCAGCCGAAAAATCCTGCCAGAACCGGCCCAGCACATCCTTATAGTCGGCATCCGCCGCGCTCACCTTATCAAGCTGGTTTTCCAGATCGGCGGTGAAATCATAGCCCACATATTTGCGGAAGTAATTCTCGAGGAAGGCCGTCACCAAACGGCCCTTATCCTCGGGGAACAGACGGTTGCCTTCCTTGCGAACGTATTCGCGGTCCTGAATGGTGGTGACAACGCTGGCGTAGGTCGACGGGCGCCCGATTCCCAGCTCTTCCATGCGCTTGACCAATGTCGCTTCGGTGTAGCGGGGGGGCGGCTGGGTAAAGTGCTGCTCTGGCGTGACGGCGCGTTTGTCCATCTTGTCGCCTTGGGTGATCTGCGGCAGGCGCTTGTCATCCTCGTCCACGACATCGTCGCGGCCTTCTTCGTAGACACGCAGGAAGCCGTCGAATTTCACCACCTGGCCGGTGGCGCGCAGCCCGACCTGTTCGTCCTTGCTGCCGATCTCTACCGTGGTGCGTTCCAGACGCGCGCTTTCCATCTGGCAGGCCAGCGTGCGCTTCCAGATCAGGTCGTAAAGCTTGCGTTGATCCGGTTCGGTCAGTTTCAGCGCGCCGGCATCTTTGGTCATGTCGGTGGGGCGCACACATTCGTGCGCCTCTTGCGCGTTCTTGGCCTTGTTCTTGTAGATACGCGGTTCAGACGGGACATACTCCGCCCCGAACCGGTCCGAGATAGCGTCCCGTGCCATCGTGATCGCTTCGGGGGCCATGTCGATGCCGTCGGTCCGCATATAGGTGATGTGACCGGCTTCATAGAGCCGCTGCGCCGTGCTCATGGTCTGGCGTGCGCCCATGCCGAACTTGCGGCTGGCTTCCTGCTGCAACGTCGACGTCATGAACGGGGCCGAGGGGTTGCGGCTCGCGGGTTTCGCCTCGACGCTGGTAACCGTCAGATCGCGGCTGGTAATCGCCTGCACCGCCATCTCGGCCTGGGTTTCATTGCCAAGATCAAAACGGTCCAGCTTCTTACCGGCAAGCGTGACCAGACGGGCCTCGAACTCTTGCCCGCGCGGCGTGGCGACCAGCGCCTTGACGCTCCAGTATTCGCGGTTGCGGAAGGCCTCGATCTCCATCTCGCGCTCGACGATCAGCCGCAGGGTGACCGACTGTACCCGCCCCGCCGACTTTGCACCGGGCAATTTGCGCCACAGGACGGGCGACAGGTTGAAGCCCACCAGATAATCCAGCGCGCGCCGGGCCAGATAGGCCTCGACCAGTGGCATATCGACCTGACGCGGGTTCGCCATCGCTTCGGTTACGGCCTTTTTGGTGATCTGGTTGAACACCACGCGGCTGACCGGCGTGTCCTTCTTGATCGACTTGCGTTTGGTCAGCGCCTCTTGCAGGTGCCAGCTGATCGCTTCGCCTTCGCGATCAGGGTCAGTCGCGAGGATCAATGCGTTGTCGTCTTTCAGCGCATCAGCGATGGCTTTGACGTGTTTCTTGCTTGCTGCGGCGACTTCCCAGGTCATGTCGAACCCGTTTTCCGGGTCGACCGATCCGTCTTTGGGCGGCAGATCGCGGACGTGGCCGTAGGACGCAAGCACGGTGTAATCACTGCCGAGATACGAGTTGATCGTTTTAGCTTTGGCAGGTGATTCGACGACGACAACTGGCATAAAATTCGGCACCTTGGATCAAATTAATTCGCGTGGCTTATGCTGTGACATGTGGCGTGAAGCGAAGTTTGTCAATCCGCAGAACAGCGCGACCCCTTTGAAATACGGGGTTTGAAGCAGCTCATGGCACCGATTTGACGACCTGAACGCGCCTCTTCGCCACCTTCCAAATGGTCTAAAATTCCGGGGGAGCTTTGGATGAGATCCAAAGCGGGGGCTGGCCCCCAAGCGGCGGCTGCGCGGTGTTCAGCCCGCTCGGGACACGAGCCCGCCCGCATGGCGCAAAATGCGGCCGTTCAGCTCAAGTTCTACCATAACAGGGGTGGCAATAGCCGGTGCCACGGCCAAATCGCGCAACAGTTGATCTTCGGCGACGGGGCTGGGGCCGAGGCGGGACAAGATCTCGATGTGCAGGGATTCAGTGTCACGGTCGGATGACGGTGGTGGGCTGTGGAGGGGTGGCGCAACGGGCTGCTCTTGCCGAGTCGGGCCCAAAAGCGCGATCACATCTGCGGCATTGCGCACCAGCGTGGCCCCGTCACGGATCAACATGTTGCAGCCCGCGGCACGTGCATCAAACGGGTGGCCGGGCACCGCCAGCACATCGCGCCCCTGGTCCAGCGCATCGCGGGCGGTGATCAGGCTGCCTGACTTCGCCGCCGCCTCGACCACGACGGTTGCGCGGGCCAGCCCTGCGATGATCCTGTTGCGGCTGGGAAAATGCCGCGCCATCGGTTGCAAGCCCATGGGCTGTTCCGAAAGGCGCAGGCCTTGGGTGGCAATATCGTGGGCAAGATCGGTATTCTCGACCGGATAGAGCACGTCGACGCCACCCGCCTGAACGGCGATGGTGCCTGTCTCCAGCGCGGCCTGATGCGCCGCGGCGTCGATGCCCCGCGCCAGCCCTGAAACGACAGCAAACCCCGCCTCTCCCAAGCCGCGCGCCAAGGCGCGTGTCATGCGCGTCCCGAGGGAGGAGGCATTCCGCGCGCCCACAATCGACACCAAGGGGCGGTGCAGCAGGTCGATATCTCCGATGGCCCATAGAAAGGGGGGGCGTCGTCGAGTTCTGCTAAATGAGGGGGGTAGGCTACGCTGTCGTGGGTGACCAGCCGCGCGCCAGCGCCTTTGGCCGCGCGCAACTCTGCCTGCACGATGTTCTCGGGGCAGATGCGATAGTCTTTCACGCCTGCGGCGCGTGCAACCTCGGGCAGAGCCTCCAGCGCGGCGCGGGCTGTGCCGTATTCACGCAGCATCCGGTAATATGTCACGACGCCGACGCGGCGCGAGCGCAACAGACGAAGCTGGGCAAAGCTGTCGTCTTCCAAGGTGGCTGGGACCATGGGGGGCGTGGAAGAGGAAGGAGCGTTGTTCCTGTCAGTCATCCCGTATCTCCGTCCGTTGCTCCACCAGCTTTAGGGAAAGCAGCTTAACAGAGTATGAACGGCGTCGAACTAATTTGACTTGAATAGAGTTTGTGGACCTTCACGCCCCTGATCTCACGCCGCTGATTTCACGGCCATGTTGGATCAACCGGATGGAGCGCGTCACCCCCGCCCATCCGGTTGCCCCTTAGCCCATTATGCGGCGGCGGCACCGCCGACGGTCAACCCGCCGATCATTAATGTCGGCTGTCCAACACCAACGGGCACCCATTGGCCCGCTTTGCCGCAATTGCCCATGCCGGGATCCAGCGCGGGATCATTGCCGATGGCGCGGATCTGTTGCAGCGCGGTGGCCCCGTCGCCGATCAGAGTGGCCCCTTTGACCGGATCGCCCACCACCCCGTTGCGCACACGGTAGGCTTCGGTGCAGGAGAACACGAACTTGCCATTGGTGATATCCACCTGCCCGCCGCCGAAGCCGACCGCATAGATGCCGTCCTTCAGATCGGCGACGATATCACCGGGGGCTACGTCGCCACCCAGCATATAGGTATTGGTCATGCGCGGCATCGGAGCGTGTGCATAGGATTCGCGACGGCCATTGCCGGTCGGGGCAACGCCCATCAGGCGCGCGTTCTGCCGGTCCTGCATATAGCCGACCAGCACGCCGTCCTCGATCAGCACATTCTTGGCCGAGGGCGTGCCTTCGTCATCAATAGAGATAGACCCGCGCCGATCAGGCAGCGTGCCGTCATCCAGCACCGTCACACCTTTGGCCGCGATGCGCTGCCCCATGAGGCCTGCAAACGCGCTTGATCCCTTGCGGTTAAAGTCGCCTTCCAGCCCGTGACCAATGGCCTCGTGCAGCAAGATACCGGGCCAGCCGGGGCCAAGCACCACATCCATCATCCCCGCAGGAGCAGGCACGGCGCGCAGGTTCACGCAGGCGATGCGCAAAGCCTCGCGGATTTTGGCTTGCCAGTCGACGGGGTCCAGCAGCCCGTCCAGCCCAACACGGCCACCGCCGCCCGCGGTTCCGCTTTCGCGGCGTCCGTCTTGTTCTACGATCACCGACACGTTGACCCGCGTCATGGGGCGCACATCGCGGACGGATGTTCCTTCGGGGCGCAGTATCTCGACTTCTTGAATGGAGGCAGAGATCGAGGCAGAGACCTGCACGACACGGGAATCCAGACTGCGGGCGAAATCATCGATCTCGCGCAGGGTGTCGACCTTGACGGGGAAGGCCGCGCCAGCGATCGGATCTTCGTCGGTATAAAGCTTTTGATTGGTCGCAGCAGGCGCATCCGCCCAAGTGCCACCGCCCGCACCCACGGCCAGCCGCGCCGTCTCGCTTGCGCGGCGCAAAGCGGCCTCTGTGATCTCGGTCGAGTGGGCGTACCCAGACACATCACCGCGCACGGCGCGCAGCCCGAACCCTTCGGAAGCGTCGTAGCTCGCTGTTTTCAGGCGTCCGTCGTCAAACACCAACCCTTCGGAGCGGCGGCGCTCGAAAAACAGTTCCCCGTCATCGGCACCTGCAACAGCGTCACGCAGGATGGACAGTGCGGCGTCACGGTCAAGCTGCGCCTCAAAGGGGTTGAAAGGCGGCTGGCTCATAAAAATGTTCCCTGAATCGTGTCATAAAAATCGCTTCGCGTCCGTTTGACGCAAGCAGAAGTCTTTATCTTGAAGTTAGAATATGATTGTAAGCGTACAGATTACAACGGGACAGCTGCCTCCAATTGCGGGGTGCTGCTGGGATTCGCTTATCAATGGTCACAAGATCAGGACGACATATGAAACATCTTCTCTCTTTTTCGGGTCTCATGGCCGCTTTTTCCGCCGTGCCAGCAATGGCGCAGGAAAACCTTCGCATCGACGGGCTGGAAATCATTGGTGAGCCGATTGACGGCAAGATGGGCTTTCAGCCAGCCGTCACCCGCGTGGCGCAAGACATCCACGATCTGGACTATCTTATCCTGATCATCATCACCTTGATCACCATCTTCGTCACCGGTTTGATCCTTTGGGTGGCGTTCCGCTACAATAAGAAGCGCAACCCTGTTGCCGCTTCCTTTACGCACCACACGCCGGTCGAGATCCTTTGGACCGTTGCACCTATCCTGATTCTGGTACTGATCGGGGCCTATTCGCTGCCAATCCTGTTCCGCCAACAGGAAATTCCCCAAGCTGATCTGACGATCAAGGCGACGGGCAACCAGTGGTACTGGTCCTATGATTATGTCGACGAAGGCTTTGGCTTTGACAGCTACATGATCGGTGCGCCTGCTGTTGGTGGTGAAAACCGCAAAACACCCGAGGTCATCGCCCAGCTCGAAGCCGCCGGCTATACCGAGCGGCAGTTCCTGCTGGCGACCGATACCGCTGTCGTGATCCCCGTGGGCAAAACGATCGTGGTTCAGGTCACCGGCTCCGACGTGATCCATTCGTGGGCAATGCCTGCCTTCGGCGTAAAGCAAGACGCTGTACCTGGCCGTCTGGCGGAAACATGGTTCACCGCCGAGAAAGAAGGCGTGTACTTTGGCCAGTGCTCCGAATTGTGCGGCAACGCCCACGCCTATATGCCGATCACTGTGAAAGTCGTCTCGGAAGAGGTTTACGCACAGTGGCTGGGTAACGCGAAAGAAGAGTATGCGGGCATTCCGCAAGCTCTGACCGTTGCGTCCAAGTAAGGCACAATTGCTGATGCGGGGTGCGCGACGTGCGCGCCCCGGGTTCCTTTTGTATGAGAGATCGCATGACTGATACCAGCACGACACCTGCGGGCGAGTACGAAGCGCAGTTCGGGGATTACTTTGCCCTGATGAAGCCGCGCGTCATGCAGTTGGTGGTTTTCACCGCGCTTGTCGGCATGTTGGCCGCGCCGAATTCTGTTCATCCGGTTGTTGGCTTTGCGTCTATCCTGTTCGTCGCTATCGGGGCAGGGGCCTCTGGTGCGCTGAACATGTGGTGGGACGCTGACATCGACGCGATCATGCGCCGGACCCAAGGCCGCCCGATCCCGTCGGGCCGCGTCCAGCCGGGCGAAGCGTTGGCGATTGGCGTCGCGCTGTCGGGGATGTCGGTTGTGATGCTCGGGCTGGCCGCAAACCTGCTGGCCGCAGGCATGCTGCTGTTCACGATCCTCTTCTACGCTGTTTTCTATTCCATGTGGCTCAAGCGCGCGACACCGCAGAACATCGTTATCGGCGGCGCTGCAGGTGCGTTCCCGCCTGTGATCGGCTGGATCATCGCCACCGGTAGCTTCTCTGTCGAAGCATGGCTGATGTTCGCGCTGATCTTCATGTGGACGCCGCCGCACTTCTGGGCTTTGGCGCTGTTCATGCGCAATGACTATGACGATGCAAAAGTGCCGATGCTGACCGTGACGCACGGGCGTCGCTCTACCCGTCGTCACATTCTGGCGTACACTGTTTTGTTGGTCATTCTGGCTGTCGGCACCGGCTTCACCTCGATCGGTGGGCCGATCTATCTGGTCACCGCCGGCGTTTTGAACCTGCTGTTCCTGATTGGCGCGTTCCGTATCTGGAAGCGTGACGAAGATGACAGCGAAGCTGATGATTTCCGCGTAGAGCGCAAGTTCTTCCGTCTGTCCCTGTGGTATCTTTTCCTGCACTTCGGGGCCATTCTCGCAGAGGCGACCCTGCGCGGCTATGGCATGGGAGGCTGGTAATGGGCATTCGCGCAGAACACGAAATTCACACCCGTCGTCGCGGGCGCAATCTGGGCGTTGGTCTGCTTTTGGCTGGCTTTGTTGTACTGGTCATGGCGCTGACTTTCGTTAAAATCACCAACATCGATTTCAACGATCTGCCGGGTGGGGACATCCAAACGCAGGAGAGCAACTGATGGCTTTGTCCGGACCCGCCAAGACTGTCATGCAGACCGTCACTGTTGTGGTTCTGATGGGCGGCCTCGCGTGGGCGTCTGTTCCGTTTTACGACTGGTTCTGCCGCGTCACCGGCTTTGGCGGGACGCCGGGGCAGGTTGCAAGCGCAGAAGGTGGCGTTCTTGACCAGACGATCACCGTACGCTTTGACGGTAGCCTGAACGACAATATGCCGTGGGAATTCAAACCTGTTGCAACCGAGATGACGCTGCGCATCGGCGAGACAGGGCTAGCCTTCTACGAGGCTTATAACCCCACCGATCACCCAGTTGCGGGGCAGGCGTCTTATAATGTTACGCCCTATGCCGCCGGGGCGTTTTTTGAAAAGATCGAATGCTTCTGCTTTACTGAACAGGTGCTCGCCCCCGGTGAGCGTGTTCAAATGCCCGTCA
>OJBD01000096.1_pt1 | contig 19010 bp, 19 predicted proteins | sample 1590481 | NCBI WGS metagenome assembly OJBD01 (sample SAMN05416811, study PRJEB24817) | seawater metagenome | isolation source: Sea water | place: Canada:Atlantic | collected 2013-07 | reverse complement strand
CAGATGTGTATAAGAGACAGACATGCAGGCCCCGTCCTCGGATTTTGCCATGACAATGCCAAGCCCCGCCCCATCAGCGCCGGTGATCAGCGTCTTGCGCCCGTTGATAACCCAGTGGTTCCCGTCCATCTTGCAGGTCGTCTGCATCATCATCGGATCAGACCCGGCACCCCCTTCGGCCGCGGGCTCCGTCATGAAAAAGGCGGATCGCATCTTGCCTTCGACCATCGGTGCTAAAAACCGCTCTTTCATCTCGGCCGATCCGACCTTGCCCAGCAGATACATGTTGCCCTCGTCGGGCGCGCCCACGTTGCAAGCGACCGGGCCGAGCGGCGACAGGCCCGACCGGATCAACACACATGCTGTTTCAAGGTGGGTCAGATGCGTGCCGTCCTCGAGGATATGGGGCGTCATCACCCCCGCCTGTCGGGCCGCCTCCTTCATCTCGTCGCCAAGCGCTTCCGTCGGGCCGTGGCTGTTGCGGCGGCCGTCCTTTTCATACGGAACGATCTTTTCGCGGACGAAAGCCTCTACGCGGTCGGCGATTTCCAACGCCCGTTCGGACATCCGGCTGTTATCGAGGGTAAAAGTCATTTTCGGTGATCCAGTTCTTGTCATCAGAGCGGTGAGTCTGGGCGTTATATGCTGCCCCAGCAAGCTTTAACGCTCAGTTCCAGTATTCGTCCTTGAGCTTTCGTTTGGTCAGCTTGCCTGTCGGTGTTCGCGGTAGGTCGGTGCGAAAGTCGATGCTTTTCGGCGCTTTGATCCGGGACAGATGAGAGCGGCAGTATTCCATCAGTTCCTCTGACTTTGCCGCCGACGGGGCGACACCATCTTCAAGCTGCACGACCGCCTTTACCTCTTCGCCCATTTCCTCGTTGGGAACGCCAAACACCGCGACATCTGCAACGTCAGGATGGCACGCAAGCAGATCTTCGGTTTCTTGCGGATAGATGTTCACGCCACCGGAAATAATCGTGTACGACGCACGGTCTGTGAGAAAAAGAAACCCTTCCTCGTTCACATGGCCGACGTCCCCCAGCGTCGAACACCCGGGACGCAAGTAAGCCTTGGCGGTCTTATCGGGATCTGCGCGATAGGAAAATTCGATACCGCTGTCGAAATAGACATCGCCTATCTCTCCGGCAGGCAACGCCCTGCCGTTCTCATCGACCACAAGTATGTCACCAATCAGGGAACGCCCCACTGTGCCCGGATACTTCAGCCAGTCATCCGAGGTCGATACGGTTACCCCATTTGCTTCGGAACCTGCGTAATATTCAATCAGGATCGGACCAACCCAATCCAGCATCTGTCTCTTGATCTCTTGCGGGCAAGGTGCTGCCGCGTGGAAAATCACCTTTAGCGAGGAAAGGTCATATGCCTCGCGTTCAGCACGGGGCAGACGGAGCATCCGCACAAACATCGTTGGCACAACCTGAGTATGCGTCACCCGGTGTCGATCGATCAGTCGTAGCATTTCGCTGGCGTCGAACCGCTCCATTATAATTGATTTGCCACCAAGCATGACCGCCATCATTGATGTGCGCAAAGGGGCTGCATGATAAAGAGGAGCCGGCGACAGATAGACGCTTTGGTCGTTCATATTCGCCATCGTTTCACACAGCACCGTCATCAGCGGCGGTATGACCGTTTCGATTGGCTGGCGGGTGAATTCGCGCACCACGCCCTTGGGCCTCCCCGTCGTACCTGACGAATACAACAGGTCCGCGCCCACCGTCTCGTCTTGGATTGGATCACTGGGCATATGGCGCACCAAGGCGTTCCAGTCCATTTCCGGATCGTCGCATTTCCCGCTCACAAAAATTCTAACATCCGGACAAGCGCTTTGGATTGCAGGAAAAAGCTCCGCATATTTGGACGACAGCACCAGCACTTTCGCTGCGCAATCGCCTACGATATAACTGATCTCGTTCGCAGTCAGATGGCAGCTTATGGCGGTGTAGAACACCCCCGACCGCTGAGCCGCCCATGTGAGCACAACAAAATCCAGACAGTTTTCAAATAGTAGTGCAATGTTTTCGCCGGCTTCCACCTGCAGTTTCCGAAAGCCATGCGCGGCCTGGTTGGATCGCTTGTCCAGCTGCCCAAAACTCAGGGTTTCGCCGCTACTTGCCATTTCATAGGCAATTTTATCAGGATTAGTTTTGGCCGTGTAGGATGGATGCTTCATGACGCGACCACAGCGTTTTCCGGTGCGCGGCGCATCTTGCCATCTTCACGATTTGCGCCGCTTTGACTGCTGCAGTGAACCATTATCCCCTCCCAAGGCACGGTATCATAGAACATCGACGGGCGAAGAATCCTCCTCCAACGCCCCGACTTTGCACTAATTAATTGCTGAATTAATATATTTCAAGCATTGCTTTATCATCCGCTGTAGGTTTAGGGTTTTACACCAAATATTCATAAGAAACAGCACTCAAACTCACAGCATCAAAGCCGCATCTAAGTGCCCGATTAATCGGAAGCTAAACCCAAAGCGCCCGCCAACCAAAGAAGGTTACCTATGCCAAATATCCACGTTATTGCCGTCATCACAACCCGGCCAGGACAACGCCAAGCACTTCTGGATCTATTCAATAAGAACGTCCCTACCGTAAAAGCTGAAGCAGGATGCATCGCCTACGAGGCCACAGTCGACGTAGAAGGCGCAGGACCAATGCAGGCGGAATTTGGGCCAGATACATTTGTTGTCGTTGAACAATGGGAGAGCATGCAGGCCCTAGGGGCACATGCTGCAGCACCACATATGAAAGAGTATAGCAAGCAATCCAAGAACATGGTCGCCGATAGCAAAATCCACATTCTGTCGCCCGCATAATCACCGGCGCAGCCCACACCACGCCATTTTCGCGCCCTGCACCCCAGACGATCATGCAGAGCGGATTTAGTTAAATGCGCTAGCTTGATTGGCTTGGCCCTCACGCATCAACTGACCTAGGCCCCAAGTGCCCTCGACCTTAGCGCCGAGTGCTGAAGTTTGATGCTTTCAATGAATCCGTTCTGCTGGGGCTTCCTGGCGCAACGAAGTGCTAACCGATGCCTATATGCGGATAGTGTCCCAGCAGGTGGTCTAATTTGTTCTCCGGCTGGATGTTGAGCCGGTTTAAAGGCCGGCGATTTTTGCCGGGTCCATGATGTTATTTTCGCAGATGGTCGACATCGAGGGCCAATAGCCGGACGGCACCGAAACCCAGCATCTCGGCCAGAACTTGATGGTCCGCAGTCTCCGAAAGAAGCGCTTTCAACGCTTCTATTTCTGATATCACGTCCTTGGTCATGGGGTTCTTCTTGGTTGGTAGGTTAGGTGTGCCACCCAAACCCCACCGGGGAACGTCCACGGTCGCCCAGCAAACCGCGCGGGCTCCGCCTAAGCAACGCGTGGCTCCACTCAGCCCGCGCTACCGTCGGAATTACACCAAGCCTAGGGGCACTAACCCCTGAAGATGCACACCGGATTTGCGCCGTACCGGCATAATGCGCGAAGCCGGAAATTGTGGATTTCGTTGTGTGAAAGTCTGAGAGATCCGCGAACTCGCAGAGTTGACGGGGTATGACTTCATCAGCCTTAGATAGCACAACTATTTGTTAATGTTAACTAATTACCTGCCCTGAGATGTAAATCACAAAATACTGGACAAATGACCAGTTCGTCTGTTCAGATGTCGAATAGCATCAAGGGTCGCCTGTGGAGGGGCAGTCCTTGATGAAAATGACTTGGGAGGAGTCGATCATGAACAGCGAAAAGAACCAGACAAGATACGCAGCCGTTGCACAGGAATTTGACGCAGGCGGTATTTCGCGGCGTGACTTTATGCGCAAGAGCGCAGCACTCGGGGTGGCCGCTGCGGCACCTCTTGCACTAGGGGCCAGCCATGCCAAAGCGCAAGCAGCCGAAAAATATGATTACATCATTATCGGCGCAGGCTCTGCGGGTTGTGCCCTTGCGGCGCGCCTGTCGGAGGACCCGGACAAGAACGTGCTCGTGCTTGAAGCAGGGCCTGCGGATGAAAACCAGTTCATCCACATTCCTGCTGCCTTTCCCAATCTATTTCAGACTCCGCTAGACTGGGCTTACCGCAGCACGCCCCAAAAGCATTCCGCCGATATTCAATTGTATATGCCCCGAGGAAAAGTTTTTGGTGGGTCAAGCTCGATCAATGCGATGATCTACAAGCGGGGCAATCCGGTCTGTTATGATGCTTGGGGGGCAGAAAACCCCGGCTGGAGCCACGCAGATGTCCTGCCGCTGTTCAAGCGGTCGGAAAATAACGAACGCGGTGCCGATGATCATCACGGCACAGGTGGCCCGCTGAACGTAGCGGACCTGCGCGACCCTAACCCAGTGACGCTCGCGATGGTCGATGCCGCTGTAGAGGCGGGCTATCCAGCGCAGCCCGATTTCAATGCGGGCACAGAGCAGGAAGGATTCGGCCTGTATCAGGTCACGCAAAAAGACGGGATGCGAAATTCGACCGCCGTCGCTTTCTTGCATCCTGCCCTTGCGCGCGACAATCTCGCGATTCAGGCCGAAGCCCATGTGCACAAGCTCCTCGTCGAAAACAACCGATGCGTCGGGGTGCGGTTCAAATCCGGTGACGAGATGCACGAGGTCATGGCGCAGGCTGAAGTCATCCTGTCGGCAGGATCGATCGGCTCACCCCAGATTTTGATGCTGTCGGGCATTGGATCACGCAGCGCCCTGACAGAGCTGGGGATAGAGGTGGTTCATGACCTCCCCGGTGTGGGTCAGAACCTTCAGGAACACCTGATGGCACCGGTTGCCCATGTCTGCACGCAACCCGTAACCCTCGCCCATGCGACTGAGCCTGAGCAGGCCGAACTGCTCGCCAAGGGCATGGGAATGCTCACGTCGAATATTGGCGAAGCAGGCGGATATCTGACGGTTATGCCGGACGCCCCTGCCCCTGATCTACAGTTTCATTTTGCCCCGATCTGGTTCATCTCGGACGGTGCTGGCAATCCAACGGACAGCGAAGGCTTTACCATCATGCCAAGCCTCGTTGGGACGAAGTCAGTTGGTGAAATCACGCTCGCGTCAGCCAACCCAGAGGATGCGCCGCTGATCAATCCGAATGCGCTTGCCGAAGCTCAAGATCTGGAAATTCTGGTCGAGGGGGTCAAGATCGCGCGTAAGATCATGAGCTCCCCTGCGCTGGATGATTTCCGTGGCGAAGAGCGCTTTCCGGGGGTGGATGTCCAAACCGATGACGAAATTCGAGCCTATCTGCGGGCCAATATCCAGACGATCTATCACCCTGTGGGCACCTGTAAAATGGGGTCCGATGACATGGCTGTGGTCGGCGCCGATCTAAAGGTTCATGGGATCGACGCGCTGCGCGTCGCGGATGCGTCTATCATGCCGACGATCGTCAATGGCAACACCAATGCTGCCGCCATCATGATTGGCGAAAAGTGTTCTGACCTGATCCGGGCCTAACCGGCACTTACCCCTCGCGACCTCGGGGAACCGAGGTCGCAGCCCCCCCTTTAGTTTTAAAATTACGGAGCCGCTCTATGCTTGGCAAAATGATGGACCAGCAGTTGCTGATCTCTTCCCTTATCGATCACGCAGCCCGCTGCCACGGGCGCACCGAAATTGTCTCGGTTGAAACTTCGGGCGAAGTCGACGTCACAAGCTGGCAAGAGGTTGCCAGGAATGCACGGCGCTTGGGTTCGGTACTGACCAAACTGGGCCTGCCGCAGTAAACCCGGTGCGGCACCATCGCATGGAATAACCGGCGGCACCTCGAGATTTACTTTGGCAGTTCGGGTGCAGGCTTCATCTGCCATACCCTCAATCCGCGTCTGCATCCCGACCAGATGGTCTATATTGCCAATGACGCGCAAGATCAGGTGATGTTCTTTGACCGAACCTTCCTGCCCGCTGTGGCAAACTTGAAGGACCGGTTTGATACGGTCGAGCACTACGTTCTGCTGGGACCACGAGACGACGAGGCGGCCCAGATGCTTGACGGGCTGCAGTTCTATGATGAATTGATCGCTGACGGAGACCCGGATTTTGTGTGGCCCGAACTCGATGAGCGCCAGCCCTCTTCGCTTTGCTACACATCCGGAACCACGGGAAACCCGAAAGGCGTGCTTTATTCCCATCGGTCGACCTTGCTCCATGCGCTCGTGGGCAACCAGCCCGACGGGCTTGCGATCTCGGCCTGTGATACGGTGATGCCGGTTGTGCCAATGTTCCACGTCAATGCGTGGGGCGTGCCCTATACTGCGGCGTCGGCTGGTGCAAAACTGGTGCTGCCGGGTCCGGGGCTGGATGGGGACAGCCTGGCCAACCTGATCGACACACAACAGGTGACTGCTGCCTTTGGCGTGCCCACAATTTGGATGGGGCTATTAGCAGCGTTGGAGAAATCCGGCTCTAAACTGCCAAGCCTGACCCGCACCATTGTCGGTGGCGCACCGATGCCACCGTCGATGTATACGGCGTTCCGTGACAAATATGATGTCGAATTGATTCAAGCGTGGGGCATGACAGAGACCAGCCCCCTCGCGACGGTCAACCGTCTGCTGCAGCGCCACGAGGGTCTGTCGACCGAAGCGCAAACCGACATTCGCGTGGGCCAGGGCCGCCCTGTTTACGGGATAGAAATCCGGCTGGTAGATGAGTCCGGTAATGTACTGCCCGAAGACGGGGCAACACAGGGCGACCTGCAGGTGCGCGGTCCTTGGGTAGTCCACAGCTACTTTAACAAAGAAGACTCGGCGCTGACCCCCGACGGCTGGTTCGACACTGGCGATGTCGCCACAATTGACGCGGATGGTTTCATGGTCATCCGAGACCGCTCAAAGGACATCATCAAATCCGGGGGCGAATGGATCTCTACGGTAGAGCTTGAAAACATCGCAATCGGTCACCCGGCGATCGCAAATGCCGCCGCCATCGCTGCCCATCACCCTAAATGGGACGAGCGTCCGATCCTGATCGCGGTCAAATCTGGTGACGTCTCCGAAGCGGAGCTTCTGAAAATCTACGACGGCAAAGTCGCCAGCTGGCAGGTGCCAGATCGGGTGATCTTTGTCGATGAACTGCCCCTAGGTGCCACGGGCAAAGTGGTGAAACTCAAACTACGCGAGACCTACGCGAACGTCCTTCTGGAGGGAGCCGCATGAAACATCAAAGTAACTTCACCCCCGATCTGCAAGCAGCCTATGACGCCGACCTAAAAGCCCTCGACGCGGCGAAAGACCGTTGGGCGCAAACCTCGCTGGACGACCGCATCGCGGTATTGCAGGCAGTCAAAGACAATCTGATGCGCGTCGCCGACGAATGGGTCGATGCGGCGGGTAAGGCCAAGGGCATCCCGCAAGGTTCCCCTCTCTTGGGGGAGGAATGGACATCGGGGCCCTATGCCGTCATGTCCTGCTGCAACGGTCTGATCGATACGTTGTCGCAGATGGAAGGCAAAACCTTTCTGGACGGTCTAAAGAAACGCAGCCTGCCAAGCGGTCAAACCGCCGTGCGCGTTGTGCCACATTCGATCTGGGACCGGCTGCTGATTTCAGGCGTGCATGCGGATGTCTGGATGCAAAAAGGCGTGACCCCCGCCAACCTCAAGAACAACGCTGCATCAGCCTATGATATTCCGGCAGACCAACGGCGTGGCAAGGTCGCGCTGGTTCTGGGCGCCGGCAATATCGCCGCGATCACGCCGCTGGATGCTTTCCAGAAGCTCTTTCTGGAAAACCAGGTGGTCTTACTTAAAATGAACCCGGTCAACGACTACCTGACCGAGCCTTTGCAGGCCGCCCTGAAGCCGCTGATCGACCGCGACGCACTACGTATCCATCGTGGCGATGGTCCGGCGGGGGCCTATCTTACGACGCATCTGCTGGTCGAGGAAATCCACATCACCGGTGCGCGCGCCACCCATGATCTGATCGTCTGGGGGCCAGGCCAGGAAGGCGAGAAGAACAAGGCCGCCAACACGCCGAAAAACACCCGACACATGACATCCGAGCTCGGTGCCGTTTGCCCCACTATCGTCGTACCAGGCCCGTGGACCAAGGCGGACTTGCGCTTTCAAGCGGAGAACATCGCCACCATGAAACTGCATAACGGTGGCTTTAACTGTGTTGCGGTGCAGAGCCTTATTTTGCCGAAAGGCTGGGATAAGACAGCCGAGTTGATGGGGAATGTCGCCGATGTGATGGCCAAGCACACCAAACGGGCCGCTTATTATCCCGGTGCCGAAGATCGTCAAAAGGCCTTTGTCGATCACGCCAAAAGCCCACAAAAGCTGGATCGTGGGGCGGATGTGGCTCCGCTTTATCTTGCCGATATGGCCGAGGGTGATAGCGATTGGCTGGCCCAGACCGAAGTCTTCACATCTGCGCTTGGTGTCATGCACATCGAGGCACAAAATGCTGAAACCTATCTGAGCGAAGCGATCAAATGGGCGAATGACACGCTCTATGGCACATTGGGCGGCAATATCATCATCCACCCTGCCACGATCCGGGCTATGGGCCGCAAGCGGTTCGAAGAGATCATCGCCGAATTCCGCTATGGCGCGATTGCGATCAATGCGTGGTCCGGCCTTGCCTTTCTGGTGACTGCCTGTCCCTGGGGCGGCTTTGCTGGCGCGACCTTGCAAAACGTCCAGTCTGGTGTGGGCACCGTCCACAATACCTTCATGCTTGAAAACGTTGAACGCACGGTGATCGAGGCCCCGTTCCGCCCCTTCCCGCGCAATCTGCTATCCGGCGGGATGAGCCTGCTGCCCCGGCCGCCCTGGTTTGTGTCCAACAAGCGTCAGCATCATATCGGTCGCTTGCTGACCCGGTTTCAGCACAAACCCAGCTGGTTCAAGCTGCCGCGTATTTTCTTTCACGCCCTTTTGGGCTAGGTCGGCAGGGACAAATGTGAGTGCCCGATGAACGACATGACCCAAACAGGTAGGCTTGCGGACCGAAAAGCGAATAAGGCCCGCAAGCGTGAGAACCGCAAACGCGAGATTGCGCAAAGTGCGATCAGCGCGCTTAAGCTTTATGGTTATGCCCGTACGACCCTGCGTGATATTGCGTCGCAATCAGAAATGTCGCTTGGCAGTCTGCACTACTATTTTGAGGATAAGGACGAGCTTCTGATCTACTGTGTGCGACAGTACAAAAGCGAGTTTGCCAGAACAATTTCTGCATCTGTCAGGGGTATTTCCAACCCAGATCGCATCAAGACAGCGTTCTGTACTGCTTTGGCAGAAACGATCAGTACCGAAGCTGAGCTTCATCGGCTTTGGTACGACATTCGAAATCAAGCGCTATTTGACCAAGCTTTCGTTCCCGTCGTTGACGAGATTGAAGAACAGCTGATCGAGATGATGAATCCGATAGCCTCTGAGCGCAAAGCCAAGGAACTTCTTTATCTGCGTTTCGACGGCGCTTTTCGATATTTGCTGCAGTTGAGCGTTTCTGGTCGCCCGCGTGAGTTGGAGGAAATGACCGAGGTGCTCAAAGCCGCTGCCGGGTAACCCCACCTGCGTTTGCATCATATGCTGCAAACAGTCTCCTGATCATTTGCGCGCTTTCGAATGAGAGTCTACGCTGGTGGTAGCCTTTCGATCAAAATGCTATGAGGTCGCAGGGCGGTAGGAACCCCGAGGTGCCGTGGCAGCGCCCTGGGACTGTACATAATATATGTAGTTTAATTCATACCGTAGTTTGCGCGGTCCAACTTGTCGTAGATCTCTGCTTTGGCCAATGCTGTCAATGCACCGGTATCGCCGTGGTCCACATCCGCCAGCAGCGCAGCCCAGCGATCAACGATGCGCTTGTAGTCTGCCAGCAGCGCTTCGGGGTTCTCAATACCGCGGCTCTTGGCGTTCTCGATCAGCACGGCCTCGTCCGCGGTCACAGATTCCGCCAGCGCTTCCGTCAGAGCCTGATCAGGTTCGAAAATCTTCATGCCGCCTTCTTTGGCGCGGAAACCGCTTTTTCAACATCCTTGTCGAACTCAACCCGGTGCTGCGCAAGATAGTATGCCATCTGGTCGAACAGTACGTTGCGCGACGCCTCGGACAAGCCTTGCCAGAACGCAGGGTTATAGCCCCATTCAAATCCGGCATAGTAGTTCCCTACTGCAAGCGTGTTCATGTGCGTAACCAGGCACCGCCCGCCATGCGCAGACGCTTGCCCTGAATATCTTCAGTAGGTAGCGACAGGTATGTTGCACATCATGTAATATTGCGAAGTCGAATAGCCGCCGCCGAAAACGACGCCATTCTCTTTGTTGCACTCGGCCAGTGCAGCCTCGTTGGTAACGCCGAATTCAGTCGACGCAAAGGCCATGACCATCGGATCGGTGTTATAAAAAGCAAAGTTGCCGATGGAGTGCCCCCATCGGGTGGTCCAGTTTGAATGTTAATGCATGGTCGGCCTTTGGTCTATCGGCATCATGCTTTCTGGCGCGGGCGGGCGGTAGTGACCTTGCCACTGTCGTTCCAAGCTTCTTCGAGCAGCTTGGTCTGACGCGCATCCTCACGCGCCCGGTGGCTTAATGGATTTTTAATCCATGCATAGAACCCGCTGGGATGGATATTGAGGCAGCGACACATCCTGCGTACCGAATACTGAGGGCGGTGCTCGGCAATGAACGCGTACTTCACCTTGCATCCTTTGCGAAGTACGCGGCCGCTTTTTTTAGGATGTCACGCTCCTCCGTCATCCGCGCCAACTCACGCTTGAGCCTGCGGTTCTCAGCTTCATGGTCAACAGATGATGTCTGTGACGCAGCTTTTGCGTAGAGCTTCATCCATTTGTAGAGCGAATATGTACTGACGCCCAACCGTTGTGAAACCTCGCGAACGGCATACCCCGGCACTGTTATCTGATGGACGGCATCGCGCTTGAAATCTTCACTGAAATTTGGCTTCCCCATAACGGCCTCCTTGCCTCAAAGTTAGGGAAGAAAGCGTCTACAAATCTAGGGGCTATTCAATATCGTCGCGCCCTTAGGAGCAAAGGCGCGACGAACCTTGGCTGACGTACCGCGTCTTGCAGCTTTGAGAAAAGGCGGTGGTCACACCGCTCTTTCGCATCTGACCAAGCTTTCGCGCAGTTTCCGTAGCTTTTGCGGGCCCTCGGTACAGCTCTGCCTCATCTCAGGACAGCGCGGCGCAAAATGACAGCCCTGACGCGCTGCAAAGGGGTCCGCCGCTGCTGCGCCAAGCTTTTGTTCAGGCAGTCCCGCCTTTGGGTCTGGCAGCAGGGTCGCGGCAAGCAGCGCACGGGTGTAGGGGTGGCTGGCATCCTCGAAAAGCGCATCTGTCGCGGCTTCTTCAATCTTCTGCCCGAGATACATAACAGCCACGTGGTCCGCCAAATGTTCGACCACCGCAAGATTGTGGCTGACAAAAACCATGGTAAGGCCCAGCTCTTTCTTCAGCGATAGCAACAGGTTAATGATCTGCGCCTGCACCGAGACATCAAGCGCCGAGGTCGGCTCGTCACAGATCAAGACACGCGGTCCGAGGATCAGCGCACGCGCGATGGCGACCCGCTGCCTTTGCCCGCCAGAAAGCTCCCCGGGATAGGCATCGGCGAGCCGTGATGGCAGCCCGACCAGATCAAGCATCCGCTTGACCTCTGCATCGATATGCGTGCCGCCATGCAGTCGCAGCGGCTGGCCAACCAGCGTCTGGATACGTTTGACCGGGTTAAGCGAGGCATTGGGGTTCTGAAACACGGGCTGGATCAACCGCACACGGTCCGCCACGGGCATGGTGTCGATCTTCTGGCCCGCGATCTCGACCTCACCGCGATCGGGCTGCAACAAGCCCAGCATGATGCTGACCGCCGTGCTCTTGCCGCAACCGGATTCACCGACAAGGCCAAGCGTTTCGCCTTCGGCGACCTCGAGCGACAGGTCGTTCACGGCCACCAATTCTTCGGTCGGGGCGAACATGCCACGGCGCAGGCGGTAGGTTTTGCGGATATCGGTCATGCGGATCATCGGCGTCGCTGCGGTCATGCGGCCACCTCCGATGCCTTGGCGCATTCAATGAATTGCGCCCCCCCGGCGCTTACGCGTGGCACTGGATCGACAGCGCATTCAGGTCCGGCAATGGTGCAGCGGTCGCGAAAGGCGCAGCCCGCCATCGTGCCGATCAACCCCGGGACGCGCCCCGGAATGGCGGGCAATGCGCTGCCCCGTTCGGTGACACCCGGCACCGGGATCGCGGCAAGCAGCCCTTTGGTATAGGGGTGGCGCGGCGTAGCAAAAAGATCGGCGGCGGGCGCGCGTTCGACAATGCGCCCTGCATACATCACCGCAACATCGTTCGCGATAGCCGCCACCACGCCCAGATCATGGGTAATCAGCAAGAGTGACAGACCAAGATCGGCCTGCAATTGCCCCAGAAGCGTCAGGATCTGCGCCTGAATGGTCACATCCAGCGCCGTCGTCGGCTCGTCCGCGATCAAGAGCTTGGGTCGTCCCATCAGCGCCGAGGCGATCATGATGCGCTGGCGTTGCCCACCAGAGAACCCGTGTGGATATTGCGTCAGCCGTGCCGCCGGATTGGCGATCCCCACCCGGTCAAGCATCTCGATTGCGCGGGCGTCAGCCTCTTTTCGGGTCAAGTTTTCGTGGCGCATGACGCCCTCGGTCAACTGCCGTCCAATGGTAAGCGTCGGATTTAGCGCGCTGGTCGGGTCTTGAAAGATCATCGCCACATCGCGGCCGCGCAGCTTTGCCAGCTTGGCATCGGTCTTGGTCGTCAGATCCTGCCCCGCCATGTCGAACCGGTCACTCGTGACCTTGGCGTAGCGCGGCAGCAGCCCCATGATAGACGTCGCGGTAAGCGACTTGCCACAACCCGACTCGCCGACAAGGCAGAGGGTCTCTCCTTCAGCGATTTGCAGGTCGACACCCCGAACCGCGTTCAACATGCCTCGGTCGGTGGGGATCGACACCTTCAGGTTTCGAATATCAAGCATCATGTCAGTCACTTTCGTGCAGGCCCTGTTATATCGCGCATACCATCGCCGAACAGGTTCACCGCCAGCACCAGCAGGCAGAGCGCCGATCCGGGCAGTGCGATCAACCATGGATCAAAGAGGATATTGTCGCGCCCTTCCGAGATCATCAGCCCCCAGCTTGGCGTCGGCGGGCGCACCCCCAACCCAAGGAAGGACAAGGCCGCTTCGAGCAGGATGACGTTTGCGACCTCAAGCGAGACGACGACAAGGATCGTGGCGCGCATATTGGGTAAGATTTCGAGAAACAGGATGCGCATGCGGCTCGCGCCGATGGATCGCAGGCCCATGATGAATTCCTGATGTCGCAAGCTTTGAGCGGCGGCGCGCGTTACCACCGCGAACCGGTCCCACAGAAGCAGCCCCAGAACGGTGATCAGCGTGGTTAGCGACGCGCCGCCCAATGCCACCGCCGCCAGTGCGACCAGCACGATGGGCAGTGATAGCCGTGTCGTGATGGCGAAGCTGATAACCATATCGATCCAGCCCCCGAAATAGCCCGCGATCAGGCCAAGCGTGATCCCGATGGCACCGGACACAAGGATCACCCCAAGCCCGACACCCAGTGACACCCGCGCGCCATAGATCATCCGAGATAGGTAATCGCGCCCAAGGTGATCGGTGCCAAGTAGGTGTTCCGGCACCGCGCGATCATGCCAGAAGGGCGGCAGCAGTCGGCGGCTCAAATCCTGCGCGATTGGGTCATGCGGGGCCAGCAGCGGCGCAAGCAAAGCGATCAGGATGATAGCTGCCAGAAGCGTGCCCCCGATCAACGCACCGGTATTGCCGCGCATCTTGCGCCAGACAGACGGGCGGGCCGTTTCGATAGTGACGTCGGACATCAGGAGCCCCCCCTTAGGCGCGGATCCAGCACCGCGTTCAGAATATCGGCCAGCATGGTCAGCAGCACGTAAAGCAGCGACAGGATCAGGATGATCGCCTGCACCACCGGCAGGTCGCTGCGCAGAAGAGATTCCCACGCCAGCCGTCCCAGACCGTTCAGCGCAAAGACGCTTTCGATCACGATGGAGCCGGATAGAAGCTGGCCCAGTTGAACCGCTGCCAGTGATACAAGCGGCAGCACCGCATTGCGCAAGGCATGGCGTGAAATCACAAGATGCATCGGCAGCCCCTTGGCCTTGGCCGCCCGGACATAATCCGTGGCCAGCACGTCGATCATGCCCGAGCGTGTGATGCGCATAAGCTCGGGGATAGCGTAATAGCTCAGCACGACCACGGGCAGGATGTATCCCTGCCATGTGTCAGCACCCGAAATGGGGACCCAGCCATACCAGACCCCAAAGACCACGATGGCCATCAACCCCAACCAGAAGCTCGGGATTGCCTGCCCGGACACGGCGATCACCAGTGCAAGGCGGTCGATCCAGCCGTTCGGTCTGAGCGCCGCGGCGACTCCCAAAGGCACGGCGATCACCAAAGCGACGAGGAACGAGATGAAGCCGAGCGCCAGTGTGACGCCGGCACGGTTGCCGATGATCTCTGTCACCGGCACATTGAAATAGATGCTCTGCCCCAGATTTCCGGTCAAGGCGCTGCCGATCCAGTCCAGGTATTGAACAACCAGGGGTCGGTCAAAGCCATAGGCCTGCCGGATCGCTTCGGCATCCTCGGCACGGCCACCCGCGCCCGCGATGGCAATCGCAGGGTCGCCCGACACGAACATCAAGCCAAAGCTCAGCGCGGACACGGTCAGACAGACCAAGAGCGCCACAAGCAGACGTTTAGAGATGAAAGAGAGCATAGGTCTTTCCGTTATGGGGGCCGGACAGCGGGGAGAGGACTGTCCGGCCCGTTACGTTGACAGGGTCAGCTTACTTCCAGCTGGCACCCCACCAACGGGCGAACTCATCCGGGTGCGGCGTGAAGTTCAGGTCGTTGGACAGGCCATAGTTAACGTTGAAGTTATACATCGGCATCCAATAGGCTTCCTCGGCGATCTTCTTGACGGCCATAGAGTAGTTTTTGGCGCGCACATCGCGGTCCGATGACGTATCAGCCTCGGTCAGCCAGGTTGCCAGTTCGGCGTCTTGCACAAGGTCATCCGCACCGCCGCCAAAGAAATTCGACAGGATGAATGCGGTGTCGCCGATGCCATAGCTGCCCCAGTTCGAGAAGAACGCCGGAAGCTCCTTGGCGCGCCACTTGCCGATGCCCGACGCGTACTGCTGTTCGTTCAGTTCAAGCGTCACGCCGACATTGGCAAGATCGGCGGCCACGGCTTCGGCAGTCGGGCGCGGCATGGCGGCGAAGACCATTTCCATCTTGAAACCGTCCTCATATCCGGCTTCGGCCAAGAGCGCCTTGGCTGTCTCCGGGTCGTATTCATAGGCGGTGACATCCTGTTCACAGCCGAATTGCGCCGGGTTGCATGGGGTATTGAGAACCTCGGACGCACCGCCTGCGAAAGCGTCGACAATCGCGCCGCGGTTTGTGGCGTGGATAAGCGCCTGACGCACACGTTTGTCTGCAATCGGCGTGTCGCCATCCATCGCCTCGGGGGCGAAACCGACATAGCCGATGCGCATGATCGGTGCGCTGATGATCTGCACACGGCCTTCAAGACGCGACGCCTGATCCGGCGGAATACGCCAGATCCAGTCCAGCGACCCCGACATCAGTTCGGCGTATTGTGTGTTCATCTCGGGTATGGTGCGCACAGAGATCTTGTCGATGGTGGCACCGGATTTGGGGCTGCCTTCATAGTGATCCTCAAAGCGCTCCATCTCGTAGCGGATGCCCGGCTCCTGGCTCACCAGCTTGTAGGGGCCGGTGCCGATCGGCGTGGCGGCGATACCCGCCGACCCGTTTTCGGCAAAGAAGGCGTGCGGATAGATCGGCAGTGCATCCGCCAGCATCTCTACCGCACCGGCAAAGGGCTTGGACATATTAATGCGGACTTTATATTCATCCAGCTTCTCGACACTGTCGATCCAATCAACCGAGATCGAATAGCGGGTGCCGTATTCCGGGGTGATCACGGTGTTGAGCGTTTCAACCACGTCATCAGCGGTGAAATCGGCGCCGTTGTGGAATTTGACCCCTTGGCGCAGGGTGAACTCCATCGTCAGCGGGCCGGTGAATTCCCAGGATTCCGCCAGCGCGGGGACGATCTCTCCGGTGTCGAGGTTCTTGTAGAGCAACCCGTCATAGATGTGCCGCGCGAGGATCAGGCCCTGACGACCGGCGATTTTATAGGTATCCAGCGGCTCAGGCTCGGCGGCGAAAGCGACGTTGAGCGTATTGGACGCCTTGTCGGCGATGGCGGGTGTGCCCAGTGTCAGCGCTGTGCTAGCAGCCAGGACGGCCAATGTCGTGAGGCCCTTTATGGAGAATGTCTGTGTCATGGATCTCTCTGTCGGTTGAGTGAAGGAAAGGTGTTTTGCGCCGGTTATCCGGTTCTACGCGGGCTGCTTTGCGCCCCGCGTTATTTCAGCTAGTGTTTCGCCAGCACGCAGCCGTTCGAGGATTGTAATCTCGTCCGCCTGCATTTTTCGGGCGCGCGCGGCGTGGGTTTCAGCCTGATCTTTGTCCAGTACGGCAACGCCGTTTTCGTCGGCCAGAATAATGTCGCCGGGCCGGACTGAGACGCCGCCACACCCCACGGTCACGTTGAAATCGCCGCCAAGCCCACGCGGCTTGGTCGTGATGGGGGACCGTCCACGGCACCAGACTGGAAAGTCTTCTTGCTCTATGGCGGAGCGGTCGGTGACAAAGCCGTCGATCACCGCCCCCACCACGCCGCGTGCCTTGGCAGCAGCGGTCGTGACTGCCCCCCAACAGGCATGGCGCAGATCACCACAACGGTCGATAACGATGACCTGTCCGGGGTGTGCAGCGGACAGCGCCTCGGTCAGCATCGCGCCATCATCGCCAAGCATGCGCACGGTCAGCGCGGGGCCAAAAACAGTTCGATGCGGCAACAGCCCCTGCAGCGCGGGAGACATGAAACCGGATTCAAGAAAATGCCCCAGCGTCGCTGTTTCGATGTCCGAAAGGTCGATTTGAAATGTCATGCCCTGTCCTGTCGCCTGATGTGTAAGAAAGGATGGCGACGGGAGAGCGGCAGGGTCAAATAGCCGGAGATTATGGCTCGCATAATCTCCGGCTAGAAAGCGGCGATTAGATCGCGGCGGTCACGAGAAATTCTACCTTGTAGTCCGGTGTCGCCAACTTGGCCTCACCACAAGCGCGCGCCGCCGGGTTGGCAGGGTCAATCCACGCATCATAGACTGCGTTCATATCCTGGAAATCGGCCATGTCAGCAAGCCAGATGGTGACCTGCAGCAGCTTGGATTTATCGCTGCCTGCCTCCGCCAGCAGGCGGTCGATCGCGTCCAGACAATCTTGGGTCTGGGTCGCGACATCGGCGCCGGCGGTGCCGACCTGACCGGCAAGGTAAACGGTGTTGTTGTGAACGACGGCCTGGCTCATGCGGGGGCCGGGGTGCAAACGAGTGATGGTCATGTTTTGTGCTTTCTGATGAAATGAGTGGCAAGCTTAGCCGAACCTGCCCCACGCGCACAGTTGCACACCATAGTCACAGTCAATTTTAGGCATTCGCGTTGACTATGTGATAGGGGATGAAAAATAGGAAACTCTACTCAGACCCAAGCAAGAAACGAATCATCAGCATGAACGCTTTGCCGCAATCCGATCTGAACTGGAACCTTCTGCGCATGTTTTACATGATTGCGAAGGAGGAAAGCATCACGAAGGCCGCAAAACGGCTGGGCCTAAGCCAGCCTTCGGTGAGCAATGCGTTGCAAAAGCTCGAAGCGCAACTGGGTTGCCAGCTTGTCTTTCGCGACAGCCGCCACTTCGAACTGACAACGCGTGGCGACAAGATTTTTCAGGAATGCCGCGAAATCTTTCACAGTGCCGAACGGATCAATCTTCTGGTCCGCGACGCCGAAGAAGAGGAACGCGGGCAGGTCCGCTATCAGATTATCAGCAATCTGATGTCACCGATGATGGACGAATTGCTGCGGCTTTATCATCAGCACTATCCTTCCGTGGCCTTCCAAAGTGAGGTCCAGAACAGTCAGGCGATTGTGCGCTCGATCCAGCAGGGGCGTGGCACGATCGGGTTCTGCCTATTGGCCGCCCCCTTGGTCAACCTGCCCTCGATCCGTCTGTTTCGCGAAGAGTTCTGTGTCTTCTGTGGGGCCGAGCATCCGCTGTTCGGGCAGGAAAGCGTCGCGCTCCGCGATCTTCAGCGCGAGCCCTTTATCAGCTTTGCCTGCGCCACCGAAGGCATGGGGCTGGAGCCGATGTCGGTCCTGCGCGAAGGCACACGGCTTGGCAATCGCATCAACGGGCTAAGCACCAACATCGAAGAGGTCCGAAGAATGATCGTGGCCGGCATGGGCATTGGCATCCTGCCCCTCATGGCCGCGCAGGACGACATCAGGCGCGGCGACCTGTGGCCCATCAAGATCACGGATGAAACGATTGGGGCCGACGTCTATCTGGTGCACGCCCCGAGAGAAAAGCTATCTCCCTCGGAGCAGAAATTTGTGGATATCGCGCAGGAGCTGCTGGCGATTTACCCCAATATGGTGTGATCGCTTGCCATCGTCGCCGCTGCCAGATCCTGAAGCGCCATGCCCGCGGATTTGAAAACGGTGCGGGCACTGTCATCGCTACGGCCGGCATGGGTACCCTGACACAATTCCGCTAGGTCGGCGCGAATATGCTCTGGCGTGATCTGCCCCGCTTGCAATGGCTGCGACAGATCCCCCGCAAGCGATGCCCCTGCCCGCAGATCGACGAACACCTCGGCCTGCTGGATCGCCTGATCGTCGCTTTCTCGCATGTCGCCCTTGAATGCGCCGATCAGATCAAGGTGGCTGCCGGGTTTGAGCCAGTCCCCCTGGATGATGGGCCTGGTTGAGGCCGTGACCGTGCTCACCACATCCGCCGCGCGACACGCTGTTTCAAGG
>OJBD01000094.1_pt1 | contig 19285 bp, 16 predicted proteins | sample 1590481 | NCBI WGS metagenome assembly OJBD01 (sample SAMN05416811, study PRJEB24817) | seawater metagenome | isolation source: Sea water | place: Canada:Atlantic | collected 2013-07 | reverse complement strand
TTCCAAAGCGTCGCGAGCGTGGCGCTGACAATGCCCACGACACCAAAGTCATGTAAGGGTACGTCAAACAGGATCGCACCAGCGGGGATCACAAGGATCAGCGCGATGATTTCAAAACTGAGGGCGTGGCGAAGACGGTCTAATGCGGAGCGCATGGGTATACCTCGGTGAAGGGCCGGGTCGTCCCGGCAATTTTCCATTCAGGGGAGGTCGTCCTCTCGGTACCATAGGTGGCAAAGCCGGGCGCGGTTTGCAAGAGGCATGGGGGGCGTTGCCGCGGAAAGCTGCTTGGCTTTGCGGATAAAGCTGCGAAGCTGCATGCAAACGGGGACGCGTGAATTGGTCTGTGCGCCAAGTACCATGCCAGAGCCAAAAGGAATGGGACGATGAACAAACCAGCATATAATCAGCCGCTTAGCGGGAATTCCATGCCACGCACGGGTGGGCCTGCGACCATGATGCGCTTGCCGATGGCAGAAACGGCGGCGGGGCTGGATGCCTGTTTTCTGGGCATCCCAATGGATATTGGCACCTCGAACCGTCCCGGGACGCGGCTAGGCCCCCGCCAGATACGCGACGAAAGCCGCATGATCCGCCCCTACAACATGGCGACCGGTGCGGCCCCGTTCGAACATCTTCAGGTGGCGGATATCGGTGACGTGCCGATCAACCTTTTTGACCTCAAGAAAACCGTGGCCATTATCGCGGATCACTACCGCGAGGTCCTGTCCCATGGGGTGATCCCGCTGACACTGGGCGGGGATCACACGCTCAGCTGGCCAATCTTGCGGGCGGTCGCTGAAAAACACGGGCCTGTCGCGCTGATCCATGTGGATGCCCATTCGGATACCAACGATGAAATGTTCGGCGAGAAAGAGGCTCACGGCTGCCCGTTCCGACGCGCGTGGGAGGAAGGCTGTCTGCAAAACGACAAGGTGTTCCAGATTGGTCTGCGGGGTACCGGCTATAGTAAGGATGATTTCGATTGGGGGCGGCAACAGGGCTGGACCTGTATTCAGGCCGAAGAATGCTGGCACAAATCGCTGACGCCCATGATGGCGGATATCCGCGCCAAGATCGAGGACGCGCCGGTCTATCTGACCTTTGATATCGACAGCCTTGATCCCGCGTTCGCCCCCGGTACAGGCACGGTCGAGGTGGGTGGGTTAACCACGATGCAGGGGCTGGAAATCATCCGCGGGACGGCGGGACTAAATTTGGTGGGCTGTGATCTGGTTGAAGTCTCTCCGCCCTATGATCCGGCGGGCAATACGGCAATGATCGCGGCCAGTTATCTGTATGAAATGCTATGTGCACTGCCGGGGGTTCCGCAGGGTAGGTAGACGCCATCGGGCAGAAAGAGACGCCGGAGGGTGACGCAGACGACGTCATCCTCAAGCTGGGCGGCCCTACCGTCAGCGTTCTGCCGGACACCGGCGCAGCGGCATAGCCGCGCCGGTTCGGTTGGGGTTTGCGCACGCAGCCTTACATATCGGGTAGACCCGGCAGAATTTTGTCCATCGTCGCGGGCAAATCGCGCACACGGACGCCGCAGGCATCGTAGATTGCGTTGATGATCGACGCCCCTGCGCCACAGATGCCAAGCTCGCCGATGCCTTTAGCCTGCATCGGATTAGCCCAAGGGTCGCGTTCCTGCACGAAGTTGACTGTAAGCTGAGGCACATCAAGGTTCACAGGCACGTGGTATTCAGCCAGATCATTGTTCACCAAATGGCCGTCGCGCTTGTCGAACATCAGCTCTTCGGTCAGCGCCATACCGATGCCAAAGGTCATGCCGCCTAGACATTGAGACCGCGCCGTCTTGGCATTCAGGATGCGCCCTGCGGCAAAGCTGCCGTGCATCCTGCGCACACGTGTTTCGCCGGTGACGCTGTTCACACCGACCTCTGCAAAGAATGCGCCAAAGGTTGCTTGGCGACGGTCGGTCTGGGTATCACCCTTGTTGATTGTGCCTTCGACGGTGAGGGGGCCGTTCTTGGTGAATTCTGGCAAATCGGCGCGGCGGTTGTTGGCGGTGGCAACACCGTCTTGCAGGGTCAGGTCGCGTTCTTCTACGCCCATGGTCTCGGCAATCTTTTTGCGCAGCGCCTCGCATGCAACAAAGACTGACCCGCCCGATGATGCGGCACCCCAACTGCCCCCTGAACCGGCGGCTTTGGGCAAGCTGCTGTCGCCCAAGCGTACCGTTACACGGTCCGCCGGCACGCCCAGCATCTCGCCGGCGATCTGGGTCAGGATCGCATAGGTGCCGGTGCCAATGTCAGTCATATCGGTTTCGACCAGCAGGCTGCCGTCTTCGTTCAGCGTGACACGCGCGTGGCTTTCGCCCAGCATGTTGACCCGCGTGGCCGAAGACATGCCGTAGCCGATCAACCACTCTCCGTCTGTTTTGCCGGCCTCGCGGTCGGCCCAGCCAAAGGTCTTGGCCCCGTCGTCCAGTGCCTCGGCCAGTTTGTGGGACGAGAATTCGCGCCCGTCCGAAGGGTCCACATCAGGAATGTTGCGTTTACGCAGTTCGACCGGATCGATGCCGCTCACGTCTGCCAGCTCGTCCATCGCAATCTCGAGCGCGGTGATACCCACCGCCTCGCCCGGTGCACGAACAGAGCCGGCACACATGCGGTTGATCCGTTTGATATGCATCCCGATTTCACGGTTTTCGCCGCGATAAAGGAAAGGCGTTGCCTGCGACACCGGCTCTGCAAAGCTTTCATCCAACAATTGCGAGACGGTGGAATCATGGCCGATACCGGTCATCCGCCCATCGGCGTCCGCAGCTAGTTTGATGTGCTGAACCGTCTCGGACCGGCGCATCGTGGCCTCGAGCACTTGTTGGCGACTTAGCACAACCGCTACGGGGGCCCCAAGTTCACGTGCGGCATGGGCCGCGGCGACTGCCTCGTGGCTAATTCCTAGTTTCGAGCCAAACCCACCACCGACGTAGGGCGCCAGAATATGCACATTTTCAGCGTCGACTCCAAGCGCGTCGGCCAGTTCATTCACATTGTATTTGAGCATCTGATACGACCCGCGCAGGGTCAGCTTGCCGCCATCCCACTGGGCAATCGCGGCATGGGGTTCCATCGCAGACGAATTGTGACCGCTGGTGCGATAGGTTTCATCCACGGTATAGGCGGCATCTGACAGCGCGGCATCCAGATCGCCTTGGGACGATTGCTTGTCCTTCGGCGTTTCAATTTCTGCCACATCAAGATCGGTCACGGCATCCTCGGGCGTGATTTGAAGCTCGATCATATGGGCAGCGTGACGGGCCTGTTCAAAGGTATCGGCCACAACCAGCGCGACGGGTTGCCCGATATAGGAAATCTTGCCATCCGGCTGGACAGGGGCCTCGTTTGCGGTGCCTTGGGCAGGGTTGCGCAGGAAGGTCTTGCCGTGAAACACGTCGCGCACACCGTCAAGCTTGCGCACGGCTTCCGCGTTCATTCCGGTGATCTGCCCACCTGCAGCAGGCGCGCGGACAAGCACGCCGGTCATCATGTCCGCCGGTTGGTCTTCGTGCGCATAAGTGGCGCGGCCAGAGACTTTGAGCGGGCCGTCGGGACGGTCCATGCCGGTGTGGATCAACCCTTGAACCGTGGCATCCAGCCGATTGCGGTCGTCGGGTTCGTTCATCGTCAGTTCGGCGGTCGAGATGTTGCTACCGTCGGTCATTGCTGTACCCCCGTCAGTTCCTTGAGTGTGGCGATCAACGTGCGCCGTGCCAGTGGCACTTTGAATGCGTTGCCGTCTTTGGGTGCTGCATCTGCCACCAGAATATCGGCGGCCTTGCTGAACAAGGTGGCCGAAGGCTCTTGCCCGACGAGCGCCTCTTCGACCGCCGGGTCGCGCCACGGCATGGATCCAATGCCACCACAGGCGATTGCGGCTTGGGTAATTTTGCCTTCCGACACCTCGATCCGCGCCGCGACTGATACCATGGCAAACGCGTAGGATGCGCGATCGCGTACTTTGCGATACGTCTGGTTCCCCTCCGCAGGGGCGGGCAAAGTGACGGCGGTGATCAGTTCACCCGATTGCAAAACTGTTTCAACTGCGGGATCGGTGGGGATCAGGTAGAATTCGGACAGCGGCACCGTGCGAGAGGCACCATCCGTGCCCTCGATCTCGATTTCGGCCCCCAGCATTTGCATCGCGACGGCCATATCACTGGGATGGCTGGCTATGCATTTGTCGGTGACGCCAAGGATCGCATGAAGCCGGTTCGCCCCCTCCATCGCGCCGCAGCCTGAACCTGGCTCGCGTTTGTTGCATGGTTGGTCGGTGTCATAGAAATAATAGCAGCGGGTCCGTTGTAATAGGTTGCCGCCGGTGGTCGCCTTGTTGCGCAGCTGACCCGACGCACCGGCCAACAGGGCCGACGACAGTGCGGCATAGTCTTCGCGAACCGTCATATCCGCCGCGAGGTCAGAGTTCGTGACCAAAGCGCCGATGCGCAGCCCGCCGTCGCGCGTGGGAGTGATCTGTTTCAGGTCCAGCCGCGAGATGTCGACAAGTTTGTCAGGGGTCATCACCTCTAGCTTCATGAGGTCTAGCAGGTTGGTCCCGCCCGCGATGATTGTCGCGTCTGGGGTGCGGGTGACATCGCTGTTGGCACTGGCGCGGATATAGTCGAACTGCTTCATGACTTCTCCTCCGCGGTTTCGCGGATTGCATCGACGATATTGGGGTAGGCGGCGCAGCGGCAGATATTTCCTGACATCCGCTCTGATATTTCGGCATCGGTCAGCTCGGGCGATGCGGTAAGGCTGCCCGAAACATTGGAGGGCCAGCCGGCTTTGAACTCTTCGAGCATGGCGGTGGCTGAACAGATTTGACCCGGGGTGCAATAACCGCATTGGAACCCGTCGTGTTTCACGAAATTCTGCTGCATGTCCGACAGGTTGTGTTCGTCGCCCAACCCCTCGATCGTGGTGATCTCGTCGCCGTCATGCATGCAGGCAAGGCTGAGGCATGAATTGATGCGGCGTCCGTTTATCATGACCGTGCAGGCCCCGCACTGTCCGTGATCGCAGCCTTTTTTGGTGCCGGTGAGGTTCAGGTGATTGCGCAGCGCATCCAGCAGCGAGGTGCGGGGGTCTGCATCAAGACTATGGTCTTTGCCGTTAACAGTCAGTGTGGTTCGCATGAGAGGGGGCCCTTTGTCCGATGACATCTAGGGAATAGAACCCCGGTCAGCGGGTCAGGGTTCCGCCCTGATGGCGGATCTGTGTAGGCGGCGGCGGTATAATCGCGTGGATTGCGGCTTTCTCAGGCTGTGCAACGCCGCAAAAATTCGGTGATCCGTTCGGCGATCAGGCCGCGGTCATAATCTAATGTCGCAACATGGTAGGATCGCTCGAGCCAGCCAAGCTGGATATCGCTAGACGCCACCGAGGTCGCGATACGCGGTGCATTTTGCGGATCAACGACGTTATCGCGGCGCGATTGCAAGATCAAAATGGGCTGGCGGATCAGTGGCAGCAGCGCACCGGTGGCATTGGTAAGAAGGAAACGCTCTTTCAGGGTTTCACGCGGGATGCGGTCGTAGCAGATTTCGGTGGTGCCCGGTTCGGCAATATCCGAACCGATGCCGCTGATGAACGCCGCCCCCTGAGGCTCATAAAGCGGGGCGACCACTTCGGGGCGGTACAGCCCGGTAGAGCCATTGATGCTGACCACGCCATGTATCTTGTCGGGCATACGCGCGGCAAGATTAAGAGACAGGGTTGCGCCTAGGGAAAGCCCCCCGACGATCACCCGCGCACAACGCGCCGATAGCGTTTCAAGAGCCGCTTCGGCAGAGCCGACCCAATCGCTTTGGCCGGTCTGCGCCAAGGCTGCCGGGTCTTTGCCATGCCCTGCGAGCAATGGGCAAGACACCGTCGCACCGCTTGCCGCGTGCACAGCTAGGGCGACTTCGCGCACGCTTTGCGGCGTGCTGGTGAAGCCGTGAAAAAAGAGAAAGCCGATATCGCTGCCCTCAAGGAGAAAAGGCTGCGCTTGGGGCAGGTCGAATGGGGCAATCGGCATCTGTTTCATGCTGCCATAAAATCGCGTTATGGGGCGGTTACGCAAATAGACTCGCGATATCGCGCGATAACCGAAAGCGATCAACCCAGCGGGGGGAAGTGACCGCGAAACTGCCGCAGCAAGCCGGTATCTGCCTTGATGCTCCATGCCATTGCGATCGTCGCTTCTGCATCCAGCCCCTCGACCGGTGTCAATTCCAGCGCGGCGGGCAGACTATCGGCCATGCTCGTGGGGAACAGCGTCACGCCGCGCCGCTCGGCCACGCGCTGCAAGATCACCTGTACGTCCCATGCCTCGTCCACCACCACGGGGCTAAGCCGCGCCCGATCACACGCGCTGTCGAGAAGGGCGCGCCAAGACCGCCAGTTTTCGCGCAGCCCCATGACAAAGGGCACGCCTGTTAGGTCTTCGACCCGTTCGGGGGCTTCTCCGGCGGGGGCGACCACACCAATGCGCGAGCGCCAAACCGGCATCTGGTCGATCCCCGGCGCGCCGACGGTGGGATGAGACAGCAGGAAACCAAGATCGATCACGCCAGATTTCAGGTTTTTCAGCATGTTATCGGTAGACATGACATGCATCTCGACTTGCACACCCGGCACGCTGCGGTGGAAAGCATCCAGCGCTTCAGAGATTTGCCGCGAGGTGGCAAGCGCCGAATACCCGACGATGATATGCCCCCGTGCGCCGGCCGCATTCTGGCGCGAGGCGCGGATGGTTCGTTCGAACTGGGCCACCGTCTGGCGCGCATCCTCAAGAAAGACGGCCCCCTCGGGCGTGGGCAGAACGCGCGGGCCGCTGCGGTCAAAGATACGGAACCCCAAATCGATTTCAGTGTCTTTCACGGCTTTCGAAATGGCGGGCTGCGCGATATTGAGCGTCTCGGCGGCTGCGCGAAACCCGCTGGCGTCCGCCACGGCCAAAGCATATCGCAGATGCCGCAGGTCGAGCCGGGTGGGTTTCTTGGTGTCGGTCATGCGCATGTTCCCGGGTGATCGCGTTTCGTTATCACTCGATCAATCATCGCTATTTGTCAACCGCCCCCTGAGCGGAGAGGTTGAGGCGGAATGACGGGCTTGGTCCCCGTTTTGGTATGGGGAGGAGGCCCGATGCTGACACTATTCAACAAATTATGCGCATCGCTGATGTTTATTGGCGGCTTCGGGGTCATCGCGATGATGCTGAATATCGTGGCCGATGTCGTCGCGAAACTGGTGTGGAATGCGCCGATCCAAGGCACCGTCGAGATGTCTTCCTATTATTATATGATCGCGCTGGTGATGCTGCCGATGGCCTTTGTTGAAATGCAGGACCAGCAGATCTCGGTCGATCTTTTATTCAATCACTTTCCCAGCTGGCTTCAGAAGCTGGCCTTGGTACTAAGTTGCCTTGCCGCAGCGGCGATCCTTGCGGTGATGACATGGCGTACGGGGCTTGATGCCGCGCGGGCGCTGCGCGTCGGAGAGGTGGTCATGGGCGGGCGCGAGGTCATCGTCTGGCCGTCACGCATGGTGTTGCCGCTTGGCTTCGGCCTTGCCAGTCTCGCGGCTTTTCTTCGCGCCATCCTTGTGCTGCGCGGGCAGCCCGTCACGCAATCTCAACTTGATGGGAACATGTCATGAGCAACCTTTTGATCGGATGGATCGGCGTCGGTAGCCTGTTCGGCCTGCTGGCCTTTCGGATGTCCATCGGCACGGCGCTTATGGCGGTGTCCTTTGTCGGCATCACCGTCATGTTCAACCTGCAAGCCGCACTTGGGATCGTGAGTGCGATGCCGTTTAACCTGATCGGCGACTGGTCGCTGACAGCGATCCCGATGTTTCTGTTTATGGGCTTTATCGCGGCCAATACCGGCCTGACGGCGGGCGCGTTTGATCTGCTGCGCGTTTTGTTGGCGCGGGTGCCGGGCGGATTGGCATCGGCGAGCGTCGGTGCCTGTGGCCTGTTCGCCGCGGCCTCTGGGTCGTCCATCGCGACGACTGCTGCCATGTCGAAAATCGCCGTGCCCGAGATGCTGCGGGCAAACTACCACCCGTCGCTGGCCACCGGCGTCGTCGCGGCGTCTGGGACGCTTGGTTCGCTCATTCCGCCATCGATCCTGATGGTGCTTTACGGCATCTTCACCGAGCAATCGATCGGCCAGCTGTTTATCGCAGGTGTTATTCCCGGCGTGCTATCAGCGTTTGTTTATATGGCGATGATTACCGTGCGTGCCACGGTGACACCTGCGCTTGCGCCACCCGTAGTAGAGCGGATTGACCGCAAGAAACTGCTGCGCCTGTTGTGGTCGGTCTGGCCGTTTCCTGTGTTGGTTCTGGGCATTTTAGGTGGCATCTTTGGTGGGTTTTTCACGCCGACCGAGGCAGGGGCCGTCGGGGCGTTTCTGGCTGCAACCGTCGCGCTGTTGCGTCGTTCACTGACGCGCAAAGCACTGGCCGAGGCGATCCGTCAGACGACGTTGGCGACGTCTTCGATCTTCTTTCTGTCCATTGGAGCGGTGATGTTCACCCGTTTCATGGGGCTGTCAGGTGTGCCACGGGCGCTGACCGACATGATGCTGGCCGTTTCGGATAATCAGATCGTTATTATCCTGATGATCGCTGCGCTGTTCATCATTCTGGGCATGGTGATCGATTCCATCGGTCTGATCCTGCTGACGCTGCCGATCCTTCTGCCGGTGCTAGAGGCCGCTGACATCAACCTGATCTGGTTCGGCATCATCTGCATCAAACTGCTTGAAATCGGCCTTGTGACGCCACCCGTTGGGCTGAACCTTTACGTCCTACACAGCGCGCTATCGGGCGAGGTCAAGCTCAGCGACATCATCTCGGGCACCACGTGGTTCATCGCTATGGATATTTTAACCCTGTTCATCTTGATCGCCTTTCCCGCGATCAGCCTATTCCTGCCCTCGCTCATGGCGCAGTGAAAACTTTTCAACCGGAGGAGACGACAATATGAAACTGAAGACATCCCTTTTGGCCCTCGCGGCCTGTGGCCTTGGCACTGCTGCCATCGCGCAAAACGCCAACCACTTCTTTGCCGAACGCCATTCGATGGTGCGCGGCCCCTATGTCGAGTTCGCCAAGCGCGTGGCCGAGGAAACCAACGGGGACGTGAACTTTACCGTTTTCGCCGGTGGATCGCTTCTGCCGCCGGCCGCATCCTTGCAAGGCGTGCGCGATGGCGTGGCACAAGTGACCTATCACGCGGGCACCTACACCCCGTCCGAACTGCCCGTTGCCAACCTGATCGGCAACTTTGCTTTCTATAACACCGATCCGATGGTCATGGCCTTTGCCTCGACCGAATTCGGCCTCACCAACGAGGCCGCACTGGCCGAGTGGAAAGAGAATGGCGTCGTTTTCGGCGGCGGATATTCGACTTCGCAATACTACATGATGTGCAACACGCCTGTCGCTACCTACGAGGATATTCAGGGCAAGCGTCTGCGCATGGCGGGCGGTGCCTGGTCACGCTTTGCCGAACATGTGGGCGCGGTACCCGTGTCTATCCCGTCAAGCGAGATGTACACTGGCCTCGACACAGGATCGCTTGATTGTGCGGTTGCGGCTGCGGATGCGTTGGATTCCTTCTCGCTTTCGGATGTGGTCACGCACATGAATACGTTGGCCGTCGGTAACTATTATGCCGGTTTCGAATGGGGCTATAACCCTGCGTTCTGGCAAGGCCTGTCGGAAGAGTCGCGCGGCGTATTGTTTGACCAGATGGCATACTACCTTGCGCAGCACCGGGTCGAGTTTGACAAAGATGTTGAAAAAGCGGTTTCCGCGGCCAAAGAAGGCGGCATGGAGGTGTTTGAACCTGATCAGGCTTTGACGGATGCGCTGGCGGAATTTGTGATCGCCGACGAGGCCGTCCTGATCGAGAACGCCAAGGGCCGCGGCATCGAGAACCCCGAAGCGCTGCTGGAAGACTATAAGCGCATCGTTGATCGCTGGGCCGATCTGCTGGCGGATGTGGAGCACAGCGAGACGGACGCATTGGCAGCATTGGCCAAAGCAGAGATCTACGACAAGCTGGACCGTGCAAACTACGGCATGCAGTAACTGCTAATCATCGCGTCGTTCGGTTACGCGGAGGCGGTATTGCCGACTAACAACCGGACGCGTTGGACCCTACAGGCCGCGGCTATTGTGCCGCGGCCTGTTTTGTATGCGGGACCTTGCCGATGGTGCAAAGAGCTGCGCCGAACGCCCTTCTTTTTAACGCGCAATGCGCCTTTGGGCCGCGTCAGACCGGCAGGTCGCGCCGATCGGCGATGGCTTCCATGGCGATGCAGGATGTAACTGTTTCTAGCGCGGCCCCTGCGATCAATCGCTGATAGATGCGATCAAAATCATTCATGTTCTGCGCGACGATTTTCAGCATGTAATCGTAATCTCCGGCGATCCGAAACACGTCAATGATGTTCTCGATCCCAAGGACCGTCTTGCGAAAGGTCTCGAGCCATTCCGGAGAGTGATCCCGTGTGCGCAGCATGACAAAAACCGTTAATCCCAGCCCGATCCGCTCATGATCCAGCCGCAGCGTTTGGCCGGTGATGACCCCCGTTTCCCGTAAGCGGACGATGCGACGCCAGCACGCATTCTGCGACAGCCCCACCCGATCAGCGACGTCACGTTGCGACAGCGACGCATCTTTTTGGAGCACGCGCAAAATCGCGGCATCGATCCGGTCGAGCTTTGGGGCTGGCTGTTGGGTCATTTGAACGAAAAACCTGGCAAAGTTGGTGGTAATAGGGTAAGTTTATTGCAGCTTCTCATGTCATTGTCACTTTAACTTACGGCAAGATAGAAGGATTGACCCATGACCGAGACGCCCGAGCTCTTTGACAGCTTTCGCCACGAGATAACTGCTGGCGACATCATACCCGATCTGCGCTCTGGCTTGATAGGAGAGGGCATGATGGTCCCTGGGCCACGCGGCCCCAACCCTTTGATCTATGCAGATTATGTCGCCTCCGGGCGGGCGCTAAAGCAGCTTGAAGACCGGATCGCCAAGGATGTGCTTCCCTATTATTCCAACGCGCATACCGAAGCGTCTTACTGCGGCCGACATATGAACCGTTTGCGGGCGCAAGCCCGACGCGTTGTGGCGCAGGCGTGTGGCGCGGACACGGATCATGCGGTTATCTTTGCCGGGGCCGGGGCCACAGCTGGACTGACAAAGCTGGCCGCTTTGCTTGGGGTCGATGCGATGCTGGCCGAGGGAAAGCGCCCGCTGGTGCTGATTGGACCTTATGAGCATCACTCCAACATCTTGCCATGGCGCGAATCCGGCGCAGAGGTCATAGAGATCGCCGAAGCCGCTGCTGGCGGGCCCGATATGGATGATCTGGCGGCACGGCTCGCGGCCCATGCCGACCGGTCCGTGATTGGAAGTTTTTCGGCCGCATCGAACGTCACGGGCATTGTCAGCGATGTCGCCGCGATCACCCGTTTGCTCAAGCGAAGCGGCGCGATGAGCGTCTGGGATTATGCGGGGGCAGGGCCGTATCTGCCCATTGATATGGGGATGGGGATGGATGCGGTCGTCGTGTCGCCGCATAAATTCATCGGGGGGCCGGGGGCTTCTGGCGTGCTGATCTTGCGCCGCGATGCAGTCAAGCGCGCCCGGCCGACCAGCCCGGGTGGCGGCACAGTGCGCTTTGTATCCCCCTGGGGGCAGGATTATGCTGCCGATGTGGTCGCACGAGAAGAAGCCGGCACGCCCAATGTCATCGGCGATATCCGCGCGGCACTGTGTTTTATTGTGAAAGAGGCAATCGGCGAGGCGCATATGGCAGCGACCCTGAGCGCGCATCGGCGCAAAGCTTTGACGGCGTGGCGAAACGTGCCGGGGCTGACTATTCTGGGTACGGTCGATGCCACGGCATTGCCTATTTTTTCTTTCATGGTCCGCGACCGATACGGGAGTGTCGTGCACCCGCAACTGGTCTGTCGCATCCTCTCTGATCATTTTGGCATTCAAGCCCGCGGCGGATGTGCCTGTGCCGGTCCTTATGCACACCGCTTGCTGGGGATCGACCGGGCACAATCTGATCAGCTGCGTGCGGAAATTGCATCTGGCAACGAAGTCGCCAAACCCGGCTGGACCAGGCTTGCATTCTCGGTCCTGATGGACGACGCCAAAGTGGAATTTATCACCGATGCCGTGTCCTGTATCGCGCGCGATCCAGAAGTCTTTACAGAGGCCTACGCGGTAGAGGCGTCGACCGCGCGCTTCACCCCAAACTTACAGCTCGCTGGGTAAGTCAGTGTCGGTCGAATACTCACCCGCTTAGCGCGAAATCATGGCAAACTTCCCGCTGTGATAGTTGCGGCAACGTTTAACCAAACCCAGACGCACCGGTGGCTAATAAATAATTGATTAGACACAATTTCTAGTCAATAGTCGCTGAATAAAGAGTTAACGAGGTGCACATTGAGAACCTATCCTATTCCCTTCAATGAAGAAGCACGCCTTAGATCAGTCTTTGCTGTTCCCGGCCTGACCGAAGCAAATAGTGGCGTTTTCGATGCCATTTGCGACGCGACACGAAAGATACTGGATTGTCCAATTGCACACATCAGTGTCGTTGAAGGTGAGACCCAGTGGTACAAGTCCGTCGTTGGTATCGCGCTTGACCGGATGTCCAAGAACAACAGCTTTTGCACCCATACGATAATGTCGGGTAAACCGATGGTCGTGCCGGATCTCAGCAAAGACCCTCGGTTCGAGACCCATCCGATGGTAGCTGAAGGCGGGCCTGGTGCCCGGTTCTATGCGGGGGTCCCGTTGGTGTTGTCGTCTGGGCACCGATTTGGGAGCCTGTGCGTCCTTGATCTGGTTCCTCACGAAGCGCCATCGGATCACCAGATGTCGATCTTGACAGATTTGGGAAAAGCCGTCGTCGCCGCGTTGGAAGGCGTGCCGCCAACCCCGGTAGATCTTACGAAAGACGAAGGCGCGAAATCGACCTTTATCACCCTTATCGGCCATGAATTACGAACGCCGCTGACCATTCTCTTTGGGAGCTTGCGGTTGCTCGAGGCGATGGCAGATCGTGGCGTTAATGCAGGGCTGATCAGTTCGGCACGAAAATCGACAGAGCATCTTATGGGGCTGGTTGAAGCGATTATCACCTACAGTGACGCGTCGACCGGAGAGCTTTCCCTGAACGAACAAGACTGCGAATTGGGCGATATTCTGAACGGTGTTGCCCAATTGGTATTGCCGGGCGCGAATGGCGAGTTGAAGTCGATTGCGCTAGATGAGAATGCGCACACCGCATCCATCTACATCGACCCCCATCAGATCAAACTTGCTTTGCACGCGCTTGCCCTTAATGCGATCAACCACGGCGGATCAGAGATCACCATCGGAAGTAGGTTGGATAGCGCTAGAAATCTTGAACTTTCAATCACTGATACCGGCACATTGGACGACAATATTGATCTCGCGGCGCTGTATGAACCTTTCGTCGTCGGGGGGCATATCAGAACGAGAGATACCCGCGGGGGTTTGGGGCTTGGCTTGCCGTTAACCCGAAAACTGGTTGAGCTTCATGGTGGTGAATTCGAGGTGCAAGCCACGGATAAGGGTACAGCTGCGATTGTACGCTTGCCTGCTTGGCGCGTCGGTCGGTTGAGGATCGTGTAAATCGAAGTCGCGACAGACCTTAACCTCTTTTGACAAAGCCGACGTCGGTTTGCGATTTCTATAAGCTGTAGGCCCCTAGCCGTTGGCATTGAAAACAAAAAACGGCGGGGGCGACCCTGTCGGTATGAAATCGACCCTACCTTCGAACTCCGGCCTAGACGGAATGATCTTCGGTCGCCGCGATCGTTTTCATATCGCTAATAATTTGCGCTGTTACATAGGGCTTGGAATAGAATTTCGAACCCTCCGGCATAACCTCATCCGTCACGCCCACGACGCCCGACGCGATAAGAATTTCTACCGACGGCCAGCCTTCGCGGACGCAGGCCGCGAGTTTTAGCCCATTGATGGACCCTGGCATGTCGATATCTGTAAACAAGATTCCGATATCATTATTGTCGCGGATCAGTGCCATCGCTTCATCGGCCGAACAGGCTTCGTAGGTCTTGAAACCAGCATCGCCTATCATGTCGACGGCGTCCATGCGCAGCAGGGGTTCGTCTTCGACGACAAGAACGGCAAGCCGTGAGGTGTTTTCGGAATACATAGCGCAGCGCAACCTTTCATTCTGCAGAGACGGAAGTATCAGAACAGCAATCCGGAGCCGGGCGCACTGAGCTTAAAGTTTAAACCTTCCGGGTCGTAAGAAAGTTCCACCTTTCCCTGAAAATATCCTGCGAGTGCCTGTTCGATCATCCGGCTGCCAAAACCGCGTTTGGTTGGGGGCGAAACCCGGGGGCCGTCTGTCTCGACCCAAGTGAACGTGAAGACATCATCTTTTTTCGCCCAGCAGATGCGGACCTTGCCGCCCTGAGCCGAAAGAGAGCCGTATTTGCTGGCATTGGTGCTTAGCTCATGGATCGCCATGGTCATCGCCAGCGCCTGCTTTGAACCCACTTCGAGATCCGGTCCCTCGATATCAAAGCGACCTTCACCGGTGCGATGCGCTGCCAGTGCGGCGTCGACCACTTCGGGCAGCCGGGTTTCTGCCCAAGACGTCGCGATCAGGCGGTCATGGGCCTGGGCCATCATGGCGATACGCGATTGCAAAGACGTCTGCGCATCCCGCAGATTATCTGCCAGCCGGAGGGTCTGCGAGACCATTACATTGACCATGGCCAGCGTGTTTTTGACACGGTGGTTCATTTCACCCAGCATCAAGTGGCGCTGTTCTTCGGCGACTTTGATTTCGTGAATATCGGTGCAACTGCCATACCACCGCAGAATGGTACCGTCCTTGTCTAATACCGGCTGGGCCCGGCCAAGCACCCAGCGATAGTCGCCCGAACGATGACGCAGGCGGTATTCGATCTCGTAGTTCTCACCGGTGCTGAGGCTGTGGCGCCACCGCTCCCATGCGCGCTCTTGATCGTCGGGGTGGAAAATTCCGTTCCAGCCTTCGCCGTCGGTAGAGCCAGCAGGCACGCCGGTAAATTCGTACCATCGATCGTTAAAATAGTCGTGAAACCCATCGGGTAAGGTAGACCAGATCATTTGGTCCACCGAATTGGCAATGGCTTGAAATTTTGCTTCGCTCTCGAACAGCTGGCGTTCGCGCAATTGCAATTCTTCGAGCTGGCGACGCGCTTGATGCTGCCGACCGCGGGCTGTCAGTGATGACCGCACGGCGCGGATTAACTCTTCGGCATGAAGCGGGCGCGACAATAACACGGCGTTGCTTAACGTGTCGATGCGCTGCGCAGCCCGCTCGCTGCGGCTGCCGGTGGTCCCATTGGCAAGAACGATAAACGGCACGTCCGACCAAGACGGCTGCGCATCCAGTGCAAGGGCCAGCGCGTCGGCATCCGCGCCGCTGAGGGCTTCCTCGGTGATCAGCACCGCGCCGATATGCTGTGATATAAGCTCGGACAACTGCGTCAGCGATAAGACGGAGATCGACGCGATCCCATCCTTCGCCAGCAATTGCCGCGCGACGGTCTCATCCCGCCCCCGCGGTGCCATGACCGCAACGGACGAGAAGAAATCTAACGGCGGCGCTTCCTGAGTTTCCCCGAGTGGCGGCAGGCCTGTCACTTTGATCCATCCTTGTCGTCGCCCCTGAGCGCCATAAGGTGATCCTTGGAGGCGTTATAGACAGGGGAACCGGACAGAATGGATGAGAAGCCCCGAAGCGGCTCGCCGATGCTGATACCATCTTGATCGATTTTGAACTCACGAATACTGCGTTCATGGTCCGACGTTCGCGTCTTGATGACAGATATGGATTTGCGAATTTCGCCCTCTGCCTCGAAGAACCGCATCATCAAAACGGTGTCTGCTAAATAGCTGATGTCGATATCCGAGCGCAGGTCGCCGGTAACGCCATGTTGGCCAAGGACCATGATCGAAACCACCCCCTGCTGGGCGAGGTAGCTGAGCAGCTCGTGCATCTGGAGCACCAGAAAATTATCGCTGGGCATCGCGTGCAGATAGGCGTTCAGACTGTCGATCACCACAACACTGGCATCACTATCCTCGACCGCGCTACGCACGGCATGGGCGAACTCACCAGGTGACAATTCTGCCGGATCAACTTGCCGGATCTGCAGCGTCCCGTTGTCGATGAACGGTTGCAGGTCCATACCAAGCGCCTTGGACCGGATCATGAGCGTCGAGAGGCGTTCGTCGAACAGGAAATAGGCGGCGTTCTGTCCACGCTTCAGCGCCGCGATCATGCAGCGCACCGCAGTTGTCGTCTTACCCACGCCCGCAGGGCCTGCCATCAGCGCATTGGTGCCGGGGAACAAACCGTCGCCTAAGAGCGCGTCCAGCTCTTTGAGCCCCGTGGTAACAGGGTCCGTCGAATGCGTGCGGTGATGTTGCGCTGCGATCAGACGGGGATAGAGGCAAATGCCGCCCCGCTCGATCGTGAAGTCATGATAGCCGCCGTGGTACTTTAGCCCGCGCATCTTGATCACCCGCAGGCGCCGCCGCTCAGAGCCAAAGTCATTCGCCAAGTGCTCCAGCGAAATGACGCCGTGGGCGATCGAATGTAATTGCAGATCGCCTGGTTCGGCGGTGCGGTCATCCAACATCAATACTGTGCATTTGCGACGCGCAAAGAAATGCTTGAGCGCAAGGATTTGCCGCCGATACCGCAGCGGATTCTGGGCCAGCAAACGCAGTTCCGACAGGCTATCAAGTACGACCCGGTCCGGATTGGTTTTTTCTACCAAATCAATAATCCCGCGCACGGTTTCGCCAAGTTCAACTTCGCTTGGGTGTAGTAGGGATTGTTCGTGGTCGGGGCTGAATTCATCTTCTGCCACCATCTCGAACAGTGCGATGTTATCAAGGGTCCAGTCGTGCGACCGTGCCACGGCGGTCAGCTCATTCACGGTTTCGGACAGAGTAATATAAAGCCCCTGACTGCCCGCCGCACGTCCTTCCATCAGGAATTTCAACGCGAGCGTTGTTTTGCCCGCTCCGGGGGTGCCTTCGACCAGATAAAGCCGTTCGGGTGTAATGCCACCGCACAGCACATCGTCAAGACCCGAAGTCCCGGTTGATAACCTTTGCGCTACGTCGGGCGTTGTTGTTTCAGTCATTCTGCATTTTCTTCAGTTTGTTCATTTTTGGTTAACTAGGTCACTCGGTCAAAGTGTAAACTGGGCAGTTGGAATACGTTATCATCAGATATAAATCTTTTCATGGAAAATATATGTGCAATGCATCGACTTTTTTTAACCTCTGGTGCCAATAGAAGCTCAGGCCTTTAATCGATGCGCGATGGCCTTTGCCACCCAGATGATCGCCCCTACGATGACGCCCCAAAACGCGCCGCTTATGCCAAAAAGCGTCATACCGCTTGCCGCGATCAAGAACGTCAGCGCCGGTGCCTCTAATTGGGTGGGCGTGGTGAAGGCCGCCGAGAGCGAGCCAACCAAAGCGGGGATAAGTGCAAGCCCGGCCACCGCAGTGATCAAAGCAAGCGGTGCTAGGCTTGCCAGTGCGGTGATCAGCGCGGCAGCAAACGCAAGCAGGATATAGACAATCCCCGAAGTGATTGCCGCCCAATAGCGGGTTGCCGGATTGCGGCCCGCGTCGTCGCCAGCCATCATCGCTGCGGTGATCGCGGACATGTTGACAGGAATGGACCCGAACGGTGCAAACGCAAGACTGACAAGGCCGGTCTTGCGGATTAGGGGTTGGCGCTCGACTGAATAGCCGTTCAATTCCAGCACCGCAAAACCGGGGATATTCTGCCCCGCCATCGTCACTAGATACAGCGGCAGAGCGACAGAAAAGAAGGACTGAACCGTAAAGAACGGGGCTGTTAAAGCAAAGGTAGGGAGCCATCCCCCATCGTTCTGAAGCGGGCTGCTCGACGTATCGACGGCGAAAAAGAGGACCACGATAAACGCAATCACAGCGAAAGGCATCGCGGCCAGCCTGTTCCACGTCAAGCCCGCCAGCCATGCAATGAGCACCGGCAAAACCAGCAAGGGAATGCTGCCAAGCGCAAGCGCAGGGGCAAGACAGAGCTTGAGCAGAACGCCCGCGAGCAGGGCATTTGCAATGGGCTTCGGTATCGCGGCCACGATCCGGCCAAGCGCGGGGACCAGCCCCGTCAAAACAATCAATCCGGCGCAGTAGATCAAAGCGCCCACGGCTTCGGCAAACCCGCCAGGCAAGATGGCCGTTGTCGCAAGAAAGGCCGCCCCCGGCGTAGACCATGCCACTGCGGCGGGGATGCGCGTTACGGCAGGAAGCCAGATGCTGCAAATCCCCATGCCGAGGGTCGCGAAAAACAGACCCGTCGTCGCCTGCGCGCCAGTGGCCCCCATTGCGGTCAACCCGGCCAGTACAATCGCGAATGACGCTGAATATCCGACAAATGCGGCAAGTAGGCCCATGGAAACTGCGGGCACTGAAAGATCGCGGAACATTGAAAGATGCCTCGGTTGCGGATTTTCATCACCCTTATCGAACCGGTCTGAAACTTCCAGAGTCGCTCTTCAATAAATCCAGCTAGAATACAGTCGTGTCGGAATGAGGGTGCAGGTAGTGGGGCATTGCCAACCCTACGTATCGGGCATTTCGGACCCTACAGCGGCCCGAGGGCCTGATCTTAAGAATGTCTAAAGTGAAGTGGCTGGGATGGTAGGATTTTCTGCCATAATATCAGTGACTTGATGGCATTTGAAAGTTTGTCCGGTTTGTTTTCTTGAGAATAGGTTTGAGTCGAATGTGTGTCACGGACAAGCATGTTGGCCGTCAACCGCTATCACTCTCGGTGTAAACGAGGTGTTAGATATGCGGTGACGGCTGAACGCTCGTGGTCTGCATTAGCGAAACCGAGCCTCTCAAGGGGAAAATTTAACAATCTCGGGTAGCGGTTCTCATGAGAAGCGCAATCCTGAAAAACACGATACGATAAAGTGGGCTTACCGTATCGCTCAGGGAACCAAGTCAGGTATCACTTCATAACAGTAGTCTGAAATAGCCCCGCTTGTCGTCAGCCATACCTGGTCTTGATTGGAAACAATATGAGACAGCGCCCGGCGTAAATGTCTAAGCCTATAGGGCTGTCCGACCAAATAGGGATGCAAAGCGATGCCCATGA
>OJBD01000091.1_pt1 | contig 19453 bp, 16 predicted proteins | sample 1590481 | NCBI WGS metagenome assembly OJBD01 (sample SAMN05416811, study PRJEB24817) | seawater metagenome | isolation source: Sea water | place: Canada:Atlantic | collected 2013-07 | reverse complement strand
CGAGATCAGCCTCGGTCTCGTGGGCTCGGAGATGTGTATAAGAGACAGCATCGTAATAAGTCATAAGTTCGGAAATGTTTTTGTGACCGACGATGCGCGCCAGATCCAGCACGTCGACCCGCCGCGCCAGCCGCGTGATCGCTTCATGGCGCGAGTCGTGAAACCGCAAGCCCTCGACCCCGGCGCGGTCGCGCACCTTGCGCCACAAAACATCAAGCTGGCGGCTGCTCAGACCGAACACAGGGTCAGCATCCGGCAGGGCTTCCAGCAGCTTCAGCGCCGCTGATGACAACGGCACATCGCGCGGCAATCCGTTTTTCGTCTTTGGCAGATGCGCCGTTCGGTCATCGATGCTGATGTCATCCCATGTCAGCCCGATGATTTCCCCGGCGCGCATGCCGGTTTCCACTGCAAACAAGAATGCATGATAGGCCCGCGCGGTCGCAGCGGTCAGGTCAGATCCTGCAGACAGTGCCAGCGCCTTGAATTCAGCTTCAGAAACCCTGCGCTTGCGCGCGGGCGATGTCTTTGGCCTGCGGATGTCGACCATCGGGCTGGCATCGATCAGACCCCATTCGGTGCGCGCCACACTGAACACCGCTGACATCAATTCCATTTCACGCCTGACAGACGCGGGCGCAATCTCCTTCAGGCGCGCGTCGCGCCATTCCGCAATGTCTTTACCGGTGATCGATGCGATGACCTTGCTGGCCAGCGGATCCCGCGCGAACTTGCGCAGCCTGATGACTTCCCATCGCTCCCCGCCGCGCAGCGGGCTGACCTCGTTTGCATAGCGGTCGAAGGCTTCAGACAGCAGCATCACCTGCCCCGATGGCATTGCGTTCAGCGCAAGATATTCTTCACGCGCGGCCCAATCAGACGCCGCGCGCTTGCTGTCGAAAAGCTTGGATTTCCGAATCCCGTTGCGGGCGATCTGCGCCTGCCAGCGGCCTGTTTTCAGTTTGCGAATGCTTGCCAAATTACGAATTCCCCCGATGTTTCGTAATCGGTTCGTAATTGAATGTCAGTTTCTGCGACTTTTACCTGACAGCACGAACGCGACCGCGTTCATATAGCCCTTATTTGTCTAGGTATGTCTAGCAATGTCAGGAAGTGAAACAATGTGTTGGTGCGGGTGAAGGGACTCGAACCCCCACGCCATAGGCGCCAGAACCTAAATCTGGTGCGTCTACCAATTCCGCCACACCCGCAGTGAGGCGCTGGATAGCAAATGCCTTCGTCCGATGCGAGGGAGAAGTTTATGGGGTGCGGTTCTTTTGCCGGTCCGCTGACCTCACGTCGCGCCTGTTCAGGAATTCTAAGGTTTTCCTTGTTATTCTGAGGCCATCGCCCGTCGCGCTGCGCAAACGAGGGCACAATGTGGCGAAAAACGGGTCGGTTCAGACGCCCTGCCCCACAGAATTCTGGAATTGCGCAAACTTTCGCCCTATTCTGGTGAAAAAAGATAGAGGCAGTCAGATAAGGGGCAACTTCCCATGAAGTTCGAGAACACAGTCACTCAGGAAAACAACGCCAAGGTCAAAGCGATCGGCGGAGTCGCCGGCGGAACCAAGGTCATGACGCTGGACGGCGAAATGCCGGTCGAGTTCCTGACCGAAGGCGACCGGGTCATTACACGCGATTCCGGTATGGCCGTGCTGAAGGAAGTCCGCGCCCGCCGCGTCGCCTGCGACGTTGTGCACATCGCCGGCGGATCATTGGGTCACAACCGCCCCGACGCCGACATCACCGTCCCCGCTGGCCAGGAAGTCCTGATCCGCGACTGGCGCGCCGAAGCGCTCTTTGGCAAGAAAACCGCCCTCGTCGCCGCCGAACGGCTGATCGACGGTGAGTATATTCGCGACATGGGCAAGGGCGTGATGACTGTCTACGAGTTGATCTTCGACACCGATCACATCATCTATGCAGGTGGTCTGGAAATCTCTGCCAAGGCGGATCAGCCGCTGGCCACCGCCTGCTGAACGAAATTCACGGCTGATCGGCGAGGCATCTGATTGCACCGCCTCACCGTTCGCCATTCTTTTGCAAGGGCCCGCACAATCGCGGGCCCTTTTGCTTTGATGCCACGACCGGCGATCCCTGCCCAATCCTCTCAAGACGTGATATTTCGGGCCACAGGCCAAACCGCCGCGACACCCGCCAATGAGCCAAAGACAAGACGCCGTCATCTCCGCCTTTTCACAATTTGCCTGAAATTTAGGCAAGACGCATAATTTTTAGCACCTTACCCTTTCCTCCGCCCCCCAATTGCCCCAGTTTGTCGCTCGTCAATTGAGGCTGGCAGACGATCATGGTCTGACACCGACTGAGGGATAAGTGAGGAGTTCCGCGAGATGAAAAAGATCGAGGCGATCATCAAGCCTTTCAAGCTGGACGAGGTCAAGGAAGCCTTGCAGGAATTCGGCATCCAGGGCCTCTCCGTGATCGAGGTCAAGGGCTTCGGGCGTCAGAAGGGCCACACGGAACTTTACCGCGGCGCCGAATACGTCGTCGACTTCCTGCCCAAGGTAAAAATCGAGGTTGTGCTGGACGACGATCAGGTCGACGGCGCGATCGAAGCCATCGTGGACGCGGCGAAAACCGAAAAGATCGGCGACGGCAAGATCTTTGTCTCCACCATCGAACAGGCCATTCGGATCCGGACCGGTGAGTCCGGGTCGGACGCGCTTTGAACATACGCATATCAACAGAAGGGAATAGGGAATGAGCAACAAGGACGTTCTCAAACTCATCAAGGACGAGGAAGCGGCATACGTCGATATCCGTTTCACCGATCCGCGCGGCGCGCTGCAACACGTCACGGTCATCGAGGATCAGGTCGACGAGGATTTCCTCGAAGAGGGCTTCATGTTCGACGGCTCCTCCATCGCGGGCTGGAAATCCATCGAAGCCTCCGACATGAAGCTGATGCCGGACGCCGACTCCGTCTACATCGACCCCTTCTATGCCGAGAAGACGCTGGCGATCCATTGCTCGGTGGTCGAACCCGACACCGGCGAAGCCTATGCACGTGACCCACGCGGCACCGCGCAGAAAGCCGAAGCCTACCTGAAATCCTCCGGCATCGGCGACACCTCGTTCTGGGGTCCCGAAGCGGAATTTTTCCTGTTCGATGACGTGAAATACGCCGTCACACCGAACAAGGTTTCCTTTGAAGTCGACGCCGATCACGCCGCCTGGAACACTGATGCCGATTTCGAAATGGGCAACACGGGTCACCGTCCAGGGTTCAAGGGCGGCTACTTCCCCGTCAACCCGATGGACGACGGTCAGGACATCCGCTCCGAAATGCTGTCGACCATGAAGCGCCTCGGCATGAAGGTCGACAAGCATCACCACGAGGTCGCGACCTCGCAGCACGAACTTGGCCTGATCTTTGGCTCGCTGACGAAACAGGCGGACGAGCTGCAGAAATACAAATATGTCGTGCATAACGTCGCGCATGCCTACGGTCGCTCGGCCACGTTCATGCCCAAGCCGATCAAGGGCGACAACGGCTCCGGCATGCACGTCAACATGTCGATCTGGAAGGACGGCAAGCCGCTGTTTGCGGGCGACAAATACGCCGACCTCAGCCAGGAAGCGCTCTACTACATCGGCGGCATCCTCAAGCACGCCAAGGCGCTGAACGCCTTTACCAACCCTTCCACCAACTCCTACAAGCGTCTGGTGCCGGGCTTCGAGGCGCCGGTCCTGCGGGCCTATTCCGCTTCCAACCGCTCGGGTTGCGTGCGGATCCCGTGGACGGAATCGCCCAAGGCCAAGCGCGTCGAGGCGCGGTTCCCCGATCCGGTATCCAACCCTTACCTCTGCTTCTCGGCGCTTCTGATGGCCGGTCTCGACGGGATCAAGAACAAGATCGATCCGGGCGAAGCCATGGACAAGAACCTCTACGACCTGCCGCCCGAAGAGCTGGCCGACATCCCGACCGTCTGCGGCTCGCTGCGCGAGGCGATGGCGGAACTGGAGGCCGACATGGACTTCCTGCTGGCCGGCGACGTCTTCACCAAGGACCAGATCGATGGCTATATCGACCTGAAGATGGAAGAAATCGAAGCTTACGACATGACCCCGCATCCGATCGAATTTCAGATGTACTACTCCAGCTAAGCTGGCGGGATTCGGACCAGAACGGGCGCCTTCGGGCGCCCGTTTTTGATTCTGACACCCGGAATCGCGACGCGCTGCCAGACACTCAGCGATTACCGATAGAATTGGACAGACTCTTCCGAATAGGTTCGCGCGGCTCGAATTAACCTTTCCGCCGCAAAAGTTAACCACCTTACCCGAATCCGGGCGAAATGGCCGCTTTCAGCGATGCTGCGCCACCTTCGCACCACACTGCGGCGCGCCAGCCACGATTTCGCCCAAATACCCCCGATCCATGCCCGACGACGTCCCATTTCCTCCTCATTCGGCGGCAAAACTGGTGCCAAGTAGAAAACGAGGGAAGAAAATGACCTTCACGACCACGCAAAACGCGACCACCGGCGGCCTGACCTTCAGCGATGACAGCGCCCTGGACATCCAGCCATTGCACGATCACGTGGTGACGGCCCTGGCCGCATTCGGCTTGCAACCAACAGCCGCGCCCGAGATGGGGTTTGACCAGGCGCGCATCGTCGCCGGACCGATCGCCGTGGATATCCGCATCCTGAACGATGACGAGGGCCCGAGGGTCGATATCGCTGTCAGCCTCCTGCGCGCCAGCGAAAGCCTGCATCCTGAAGCGCCGACAGCCATTCTCGCCGAAGCGCTTTCTGTGTTGATCGAATGCCTCGGCGGCGATCTGGTCGACTGGACGCCTGACAATGTCACCTTTTCCGCAATACGTTTTCAGGCAGCTTTCACGCCGCTGCGTCAGCGGGGCGGCGCGACCGACCGCATCATTCCCCGGCGCATTCGTCCCGGCATGGTAGCCGGCGTCCCAATGACCGAAGACGCGCTGATCAGATCCATGCCCAAGGATGTCCCGCTGGGCTTGCAATGTGATCGCGACCTCAAAGCCATTTTCACCCCCGATGCGCCGGTCGAGCCCGAACCGATGCCTTCCGCCCGCCGTCTCGCCACCTGGACCGCGACCGCCTCAGTCGGGATCATGAACCCCATTATCGGAGTTCCGCTAGCGGCCTATAACCTGATCCGCGGCGAGGATATTCGCGTGACCTCGCATACCTTCGCATTAACGGCGACGCTCTCGGGGATTGGCGCTTCGACCTTCGGGTATATGCCGTTTTTCTGATCACCTCGCGCGCTGACCCTTTGCCGATCTGAACTCCGCATATGATGGATCACGAAGACCGCGCTGGTGTTCCAAAATAGCAATGATGGCCTGGCGGACCATCCAGGTCTACCGCCTCAACACCAAGATGGCGCAGGCGGTGGCCCCCTCCACCCAAAGAACTTGCGGGTCGATAGCCAGGCGCCCTGAACCGCCACCGCAGGCGCCCCGCCCTCGCCCGCAAACCCCGATCCATGCCGCAGATGCGGCAGGCACGGGCCCTCGCACCCGCTCACCTTCGCGTCAACGCGGCTTGCAAGGCTTGCAGGACCGGACCGGCGTGAGCGACAAAGGGTCCGGTCAAGAGGACGCACAATATGCCAAGCCAGAAAATTACGTTTCAGGGTCATGACGGCGACCGACTGGCCGCGCGACTGGACCTGCCCGAAGGACCTGTCCTCGGTCACGCGCTGTTTGCCCATTGCTTTACCTGCGGCAAGGATATTGCCGCTGCGCATCGCATTGCACAAAGCCTGTCGATCATGGGCATCGCGGTGTTGCGCTTCGACTTCACCGGATTGGGGTCCTCGGGGGGCGAATTTGCCAACACCACCTTCACCACCAATGTCGAGGACCTGCGCCTTGCCGCGCGCTGGATGCACGATCAGGACATGCCGCCAGACCTCCTGATCGGTCACTCCCTCGGCGGCGCCGCGATCCTGAAAGCTGCGCGTGACATCCCCAGCGCCAAGGCTGTCGCGACCCTCGCCGCGCCCCATGATCCCGCCCATGTCACGAATAATTTCTCATCCAGTCTCAAAGAGATAAAAGAAACCGGTCAAGCCTCGGTCAAGCTGGGCACGCGATCAATTCCCATCACCGAGGCATTTCTCGATGACCTGGAGGGCAGCAAGCTCGACGCCGCGCTTCACGACCTCGACAAGGCGCTCCTGGTACTGCATGCCCCACGCGACCAGGTTGTCGGGATCGATAACGCGACGCGAATTTTTCAGGCTGCGATGCATCCCAAAAGCTTCGTATCCCTGGATCGGGCAGATCACCTTCTGACCCGCAAAAGCGACGCGGACTACGCAGCCCGTGTAATCGCCGCCTGGGCCGCGCGCTATATCGACTTACCCCAGCCCACGCCGCCGCCCGGCGCGCCCGAAGGCGTCACGCGCATATCAGAAGCGGATCCCGGTGGCTTCCTGCAGGAAATCTCTGTCGGGGACCGGCACCACCTTTTGGCAGATGAACCGCTCGCCTACGGCGGCACGAACCGCGGCCCCTCGCCCTACGGCTTGCTGGCGGCGGGGCTCGGGGCCTGTACCTCCATGACCATCCGCATGTACGCGCGCCGCAAGGGATGGCCGTTGGAACATGTGGCTGTCGATGTCACTCACGACAAGGTGCATGCGCAGGATGCCGCGCCGGGCGGCAAGGCGCGCGCCGATCGCTTTACCCGCGTCGTCCGATTGGAGGGTCCGCTCAGCGACGAACAGCGCAACCGCCTGCTGGAAATCGCCGACAAATGTCCGGTCCATCGCACGCTGGAGGGTTCCTCCACCATCCTGACGAGCTTCGCTGACTAGATCACCTGCTCCAGCACATCGTCATCGATCCGCTTGTGAATTTGCGCGTCGAGGTCCCGTGCCGCCGCCGCCAATTCGCTGTCCTGATGGCGTGACAGCGCGGCGAGTGTCGATGACAAGGCCAGAACAACCTCAGGATGGGCCCTCCCATGGCGCGCGATGGCACCGATTGTCTCGCGCAGCAGCGCGTGACGGTCCAGCGGCGGCATATAAAGCCGATCGTGAACGATCTCGGGATCCGGCTCGACCTGGTTCGACAGCAGCACCCGTGCGATCCGCCCGGTCATGTCCACGGCGGTGCCGGGATCGTTGATCCCGGGTGACAAGGCGCGCTGGGCGATTTCCGTCAGGTTCAACAGTCCAAAGCCAGGGTCCTGCGCATAATTGCGCAGCGATCCGACCGAGATGTTGGTGTGCATCGACTCGACGCAGGCGTCCCCACCATCGGTCCAGCCGAGTATATCGCCTCGAAAAACAAAGGCACCGACCGGACGCGCCACATGGATGTCCGCCCCAGCCTCCTTAGCCGCATCCTGTAACCGGTCCTGGTAGACCTGCTGGACATAGCCGGTCTTGTCCGACGTCACCTCTCTGAGGCGGCTCGCCCTCTCCTCGTCCAGCGGATGCGCGCCGAGTGTTGGATAATTGCACCTGAGATCATAGGCTTCCAGAGATTTCTTCTCGATCCGGCCAGAGGTCTCTATCAGGCTTCCCAGCAGCTCAAGATGCATGATCCAGCGCACGATGGCGACCACGATCATCAAGACGACCAGGATGGTCATGAAGAACAGGATCACCAGCTCCTCCCCCTTGAACACCTGGGATTCGCGCATGATGATTGCCACCAATGCATAGAGATATGCGCCGACGAACGTGGCCAGCACAGTATGCGTGGTGGTGTCCTGCAACAGGATCTGATGCGCCCGCGGTGTCCATTGCGATGAGACCGACTGGTGCGACGCCACCATGACGGTCAGTGAAAAGGTCGTCACGGTGAGCATCGAATTGGCGATGATCGACAGGATGTGATCCACCGAATCCGCGCCGATCCGTTCCTTCAACCCCAGGGGAATGACCCCGCCCAGAATTTTGGCCAGGGCGATTGCGATAACCGACCAAAGGGTGATCAAGAGGACGCGGACGATCAAACGACGGGAAAATGCGTGCAGCCGTCTGAAAAGTGTTGGAAGCATCCTGTCCCCTTCGCCAAACAAACCGTCCCTGCGCAATCAACGCCCCCCTCCCGGCATGGTTCCGCCGATTGCGGCTGACGGCTACGCCCGCGCGGGCTAGGGTTCAGGGATGAGCCTCGCGATCCTCCTTCTCGCCGCCGGTTCCGCCTCGCGCATGCGCGGCGGGGACAAGCTGATGGAACAGGTCATGGGCCGTCCGCTGATTGCTGTCATGGCCTCGCGCGCCCTGCAGGTTACTAATCTTGTGCTGGTGGCCCTGCCCGGCCCGGATCACTGCCGGACGCGCGCTCTTTCCGGCCTGGCTGTCACCCCTGTCGCGGTGCTGGATGCCAGCGAAGGGATGGGCGCCTCCATCCGCACGGGCGTCGCCGCCCTGCCTCAGCAAACGGAGGCGGTTATGATCCTGCCCGCGGACATGCCCGACCTGACAACAGCAGACTTGCGCCAGATGGCCACCCTTTGGCAGGCTCACCCCGATGCGCTGCACCGCGCAACCGCGTCGGATGGCACCCCCGGCCATCCCGTGATCTTTCCCGCGCGCCTCTTCCCCGCTCTTCGCCGCCTCTCGGGTGATACCGGTGCACGCGCGGTCCTCAAGGGTGAAAGCATTCTGCCCACTGCCCTCCCGGCTCGCCACGCACTCACCGATCTCGACACCCCCGAAGACTGGGCCAAATGGCGCGCCGCACATCAGCCCTGAGGACTCTGGCCCAACACTTTGGTTTGCTTAAATATCCCCGCCGGAGGCATCCGATCTCTCCGGCAGCGCCCACATCACTTTAACTGACTGTCCTTCGAGCCGCGTCGGTTTATCCCACCGCGCGTCTGGACCTTCGCATCACGCTCCTGCTGGCATTCGATGCACAGTTTGACGCCGGGGCGGGCCTTGCGGCGCGCTTCTGGAATCTCCTCTTCGCATTCCGCACAATGGGTAAAGCTTTCGCCCGCCGGCACTTGTCGCGCGCGCAGGCGGCTCAGCTCATCCGCGATCGTCGCCTCGATTTGTTCGCTCACCGCGCCGTCGCGGGACCATCCACCGGCCATAGGGTCTCTCCTCTGCATGGATGCTACCTGCACCACATGCCGGGAAAACGCCGTGACGGACGAAAAGTTGCGTCACGCGCGACCCGCTATCGCCGTGCCCTTTAAAAAGGGTTGATGCCGATGCCCGAGACCACGCCGCAGATCACAATCACCGCGACAATTGCGCTCCACCGCGCGAGAGCCAGAAAATAGTTCATGACCGCGCCCCCACGTATCCGTCCGAAAACAAAAACAGGGCACGCGCCACACCCGTCATCGGAATGTTCCGATGCAAGATGCCGCCCATGCCCTGAAAATCGATCAGTGCCCCCCGACTGACCGGATGCTGTGCCGGACCATGACGGCCCGGCACGCGCTGCATTACTTGGTCAGAAGCTGTGCTTCGTGTTTCTTCAGGGTGCGACGTGCAGCGTGGTAATCCTCACGGCCCGCATCCGTCGACAGTTCGGGGAACAGCTCCAGGATTTCCTGACGCTGCGCGTTGCCCAGCCCGTCGAGGGTCTGATGACCCGGCTGGAAGCTTTCGGTCCACGACCCGTCCGACAGCACAACCTCGTGCTGATCGAACATGAAGTGCACGTAGGTCGCTTTCGGCGTATCCACCCGGTTCACCCCGGCAAGACCCGTCAGATGCTTGGCCGCGACCAGCACTTCCCGCTCTTCGAAGTAGAGCGCGGTCTTGTCGTTGTTCACCAGCACGCGGTGGTTCGGCGATACCAGCATGTCCCGCTCCGGCAGCCCGTAGCCGAGCGACCCTTTCTGGATCAGGACCGGCTTGAGGTGCTCCTTCTGCAGCATCGCGCGCCCCGAAAGGTTCGTCATGCCCAGCCAGCGCACTTCCTGGATGCCGTTGTCACGGGTGATGACCCGGTCGCCTTCCTTCAGGCTTTCCACCAGAACCTCACCGCGCGGTGTCGCGATCAGGGTGCCCGGCGTGAAGCAGGGGATGACGTTCTCGATTTCCTCGAAGTAGGAGGTCCCGAGAAGCGTGTCGTCGCCATCGTAGTACTCCACCGTCCCGTTTTCCGGGTTGGATTCGTAGACCACGTTGATGCGACCATCCGTCGGAGCAGAGCCGCGCAGATCGAGCGTGTCGTAGTCGATGAACTGACCCGATCCGCCGTCGATCTTGTCCCCGATGGTGGAGCCGAGGAACAGATCCTCGTCATTGGTGCCCCCGAACATCGTGTCCGCGCCGTCACCACCGGTGATGGTGTCGTTTCCGGCACCCCCGTCGATGCTGTCGTCGCCCGAGCCGCCGAACAACTCATCCGCGTCGCCATTGCCACGCAGCGTGTCGTCGCCGCCGTCACCGTAGATGGTGTCGTCGCCCTGACCACCCTCGAGGCTATCGTCGCCCGAGTTGCCGTTGATCAGATCCTCGCCGGTATTGCCGTCCATCGTGTCGTCGCCCTGACCGCCGATCAGCGTGTCATTGCCCGATCCACCCTCGACGGAGTCATCGTCGATGCCCGCGTCGATCATGTCGTCGCCGCGACCGCCGAACAGCGTGTCATCGTCGTCCTGACCGTAGATGGTATCGTTGCCGTCACCACCGTAGACGAGGTCGAGACCGTTCTCCGGCACCGGATCGGTGGCGTCGGGTTCCTGACCCCAGAGCAGGGAGCTGTCCCCGGCATTGATCAGATCGTCGCCGGACTGACCGTAGATCGTGTCCGATCCATGCCCGCCGGTGATGTCGTCGTTGCCCGAGTTGCCCTCGATGTAGTCGTCGTCGATTCCGCCATGCAGCGTATCGTCACCCGAGCCGCCGATGATCGTGTCGGCATCGTCGCCCGTCATGATCGAGTCGTTGCCCTGACCGCCATAGACCGTGTCCATGCCATCGGTCGTATTGGGATCGCTCAGCACACCAGGATAAAGCGGGTTCGGCAGGTTCGGATCGTCACCGACGTAGTCGGAGAAGGTGTCGATACCCGCGATGATGGTGTCATCACCGGAGTTACCTTCGATGTAGTCAGCGCCCTGGGGGTCGTTGATCAGATCATCGCCCTTGCCGCCGTAGACTTCATCGTCATCGATCCCGGCATTGATGTCATCGTCACCGCTGTTGCCATAGACCGTGTCACGATCATCGCCGGTGGTGATGGTGTCGTTGCCTTCGCCGCCATAGGCGAGGTCGCGATCATTGTCCGGGAACTGATCGAACGGCGTGCCCGGAAAGATCTGCACATCCGGCAGCCCATCCGGGCCGTAGCCGGGAATGCCGCAGGTGATCAGGTCGTCGCCGGAATTGCCGTAGACAGTGTCGTTGCCCGGTCCGCCATCGACGGTATCGTCGCCGGAGCCGGCGGTGATGCTGTCGTCGCCGCTGTAGCCTTCGATGATGTCATCGTCGCCACTGGTCGGGTCCAGCGCATCCTCGTTGTCGACCTTGTCGCCTTCGGGATCGCCCTCGTAGTCGTCATCGATGATGTCATCATCATCGGTGCCTTCCACGATACCGTCCCGTTCGGGTCCGTCATCATCCACGGTGACAGTGACCATCGCCGTGTCCGAGCCGCCTTTGCCGTCGGAAACGGTGTACTCAAAGGTATCCGAGCCACTGAAATCAGCGTTCGGCGTATAGACGATCTTGCCGTCGACGATTTCCGCCGTGCCGTTGGCCGGGGTGCCGACTGCGCTGATGCTCAGCGTATCGCCGTCCGCGTCTGTGTCGTTGGCGAGAACGTCGATGGTGATTGCCGTGTCTTCGTCACCGCTGGCATCGTCATCGACTGCCACGGGGGCGTCGTTCATGTCGCCCACATTGACCGTGACGCTCGCCGTGTCCGAGCCGCCTGCCCCGTCGGAGACGGTGTAGGTGAACGTATCGGTGCCGTTGAAGTCATCGTTCGGCGTGTAGACGATCTTGCCGTCAACCACCTCTGCCGTGCCGTTGGCAGGGGTGCCGACCGCGCTGATGCTCAGCGTGTCGCCGTCCACGTCCGTGTCATTGGCCAACACGTCGATGGTGATCGCGGTGTCTTCGTCACCGCTGGCGTCGTCATCGACCGCGACCGGGTCGCTGTTGACGACGGCAGGCGTGATGACATTCTCGATGTTCACAAACCGCATGGTTCCGGTCTCTTGACCGGCATCATCCAGGAAGGTCACGGTTCCGTTCTCGGGGTTGTCATCGTCATATTCGATACGCAGCGGACCGCTGTCGGACAGATCGAGCGTATCGTAATCGTCGCCGCCCTCTGAGCCGTCGACGAAGTCACCGGCGTTGCCGCCGACAAAGGTGTCGCGGTCATCGCCGCCGGTCATTTCATCCTTGCCGTCACCGCCGGTGATGGTGTCGTCGCCACCCTCGCCAAAGATGCTGTCATCGCCGGACCCGCCGAGCAACATGTCGTCGCCCGCCGCTTCGCCCGCACCGCTGTCGGCGGCGTCGAAGTAGATGTCGGTGATGTTGACCTCGGAAATGTGGCCGCCGTCCTGGGCGTGCTCGACCTCCAGACGGCTGATCGGACCTGCGATATCGACCAGCGCCGAATGCCCAGGGTCATTGTCGAGGTGGGTGTCGTTGCCCACGTGGCCGATCACCTCGGTCCCGCCAACGCCGTCCTCATCCGAGAAGTTCAAATAGGTGACGTTTTCGCCCGCGACATTGATCGCGACCAGATTGCCGGCGGCGTCGTAGGCCTTGATGGTGATCTTGGAATCCGCGTCGATGTCGTTGATGCGGAAAGACACGTTGGAAACCGAAGAGGAGAATGCCCACTCATAGGTCGCGGATTCGTCGCGCGCCTCGGTGCGTGAGGCCATGGAGGAGTGCTCATCCACCGCGCTGCCGTCAGCTTCGATGTCGTCAACGAACTGATTTTCGGTCTGGAATTTGGTCTCCGGAGACTTGTTCGTAGACGTCACCGAAAACGCGACATTCACGGTGCCGGTGTCCTGAGAGAAGCCCCCCGCCAGGCTGTCGCCATCCTCGGGCGTGCCCGATCCGTTCGGATCCGGTGCCTTGTCCCACTCAAAGCTCTCGCGGCCACCGCCAAAGGACTTGCCACCGTCGTCGCCGTAGATCAGGTCACCGTCGCTGCCGCCTTCGATGTGGTCATCGCCGGAGTTGCCGTAGAGCGTATCGCAGCCCTCGTCGCCTTCCAGCGTGTCATCACCGCCATTGCCGTAGATTTCGTCGTTGCCCTGGCCACCGACGAGCGAGTCATCGCCAGCCGGACCACCATCGATGTCGTCAATGCGATCGGAGTTGGAGACGGTCCCGCCGGGCGCGCTGTCGCGGGTCGCATCTCCGTAAATCACGTCATCGCCGGATCCACCGAATACGGTGTCATCCATACCGCCGCCGTAGACTTCGTCGTTGCCCGCGCCGGCATGGACTTCGTCCGCGCCGTTGCCCGCGATAACGATGTCATCATCACCGGATTCACCCGGCAGGATCGCGTCGTTCTCGTCGATCTTGTCGCAGTCGCTATCGGTATAGCCCGCGCCGATCACGTCGTCGCCGTCGGTGCCTTCGACATATCCGTCGCGACCATCCCCGGAAATCTTGTGCTTAATGCCGTTCTGCCAATTCCAGTAGTATGAACCAGTCATATTATCACCCTTTTGATCCGTTCAGACCCCAAGGGTCCTTCCGGTGTTGCGGCCGGTGCGCGCGCCGCGACACCGTCATCCAATTCCATCGCCAAGTTCCGGAGCGTCTGTGTAGGCCAACGGCAACGGCGAACCGAACACTCGGTTCCCATGGCATTAGGCGGCCGCCCTGATCCACGAAGTGATCAGGCCCCGACTTTCGCAGGCTACACATTCTTCCGAATGCATGACATTAGGTGGCCGCCCCATGGCCATCTGTCTTGCGCCCCCCAGTCGGGCACCCTTTGTTTTAATCCTGCGAACCAGTCGAACAAAGGGAAAAACATCGGAAAGTTTATGTCAGACAACTCGTACAGCGCCACAATTGGAGCGTTTTAAGGGGTGAAGACGGAAGCGAATCCGAGGATTGTTTCCACTACGTTCCATGGCAGACCGGGAGCGACCCCCAGTAATTTAACGCTTTCTTAACCTAATTGGGTGATGCGCCCCGGCGTGTTTTCGCCCGTTTGGTTGCCAATTTGGAAACAGACGAGGCAGGCCGAAACCCGCCCAAATTCGGCCACACTCACCCCCTCTGGACCGCATTCTTGTCCAAGTATCGGAACCAATGGACCAAATCGGCGAAAGATTGGTTCCGAGATTATGGCGAACGGTGGGCTTTGTGCCCCGAATCGAGGGGTATCCATGCGGAATATGGCTGAGGTGAAGGCGATGCTTCGCACGGGTTCTTGCGCGATCCTATCGGCTGCGCAGCGTCACGCGAGCGCGCCCCGCCACTATCTGATCGGTCGCGTTCCGGCCACACACCCCTCGGACATCCTGCGCAGGGCCTCTGAGCGGTTTTGCCAACGCTCCGATTTTTCGTGAGCACCGTCGCAGAGAAATCCTAGATGGAAAAACCCTAGATGGACTTGCGAGATGTGATGCCCCCATCGACGGTCACTATGGTCCCCGAGATGTAGGTCGCGCGTGGTGACGCCAGAAAGGCGAACAGATCCGCCACTTCGCGCACACTTGCGGCGCGACCGAGGGGGAATTGCTCCATCATTTCGGTGTATCTGCTTTCATCGCCCCAAGCCTCTTTGGCGCGGACCTTCATGAGCTTGACGATCCGGTCGGTCGCGACGGGGCCGGGATTGATACCGACGACACGGATGCCATCGTCAAGGCTCTTGCCGCCCAAGGATCGGGTAAAACCCATCAAGGCCGCGTTACCCGTGGAGCCCGCAATGTACCGGAAGTCGGGATTTTCGCCGCCATTGCCGATATTGTTCAGTATGACGCCGCCCCCGGCGGTCCTCATGCGTTTGTAGAAACTGCGACAAAGGTCGATGTAACCAAAGACCTTTACCTCCCAACCAGCACGCCATGCCTTTTCATCGACTTGCCATAAGTCGCCGCCGGAAATGGCGCCGGCATTGTTCACCAGCACATCGACATCCCCCGCAGCCGCGCAAATGGCATCGGCCGAGCCCGCAGCCGAAATGTCGTGTTCGTGTACGGTAATCTCGACCCCGTGTGTTTCGCGCAGATGCGCGGCAAGGGCGTCCATTTTATCCACAGAGCGGGCGACAAGGTGCAGATTACACCCCTCTTCGGCGAAGACCTCTGCCAAGCCTGCACCGATCCCCTGTGACGCACCTGTGATCAGGACCGTCTTTCCGCTCAGCATTAAGTCCATAATTTCGTTCCCTGCTTTCGTTTTGTCGGGTCCGGCTGTCATTGGCATCCGGGTTTTCACGGATGCTGAGCCTTGGTGCACAGTTTACACGTCATCATCGGAGAGGTCGAGGAATCTGCCAAGAGGACGGCTTGGAGGTTGAGGACGGAGACCAGGCCCATCAGCTCTCACGGTCAGCACGCCTGGCGATTATCGAGCCGACCCTAGCGGGATGATCCGAGACCAATTCCCCAGCACTCAGGCACAAATGCACCGACTTTTGGCCTGTATCCGCCTCAGTGCGAATCGATCAACTCTAGCGGAGGCCGCGCCAAAGCGGCCGAGATAGCCCGAGACCGGAACGCCCATGTACAAACGTAACTGTAAAATTGCGGAAAGACGGCTAAGTCATTGGTACCCAAGGTCGGACTCGAACCGACAAGGCCGTTAAGCCGGGGGATTTTGAATCCCCTGCGTCTACCATTCCGCCACTTGGGCCCCTTGCCGGTCAGCGCAGAGGCCACCGGCGCGGATGTCCTACTCTGTCATGTGGCGATCGTCCAGCGCGAATACGCAAGCTTCGCGACAGAACTCCCCCGACGTGACCTTGACCATACCCGGCCCGCCATGGTTGTTGACGCCAAAGAAAAGGGATCGGGCGGAATGCGAAGACTCTACGACTGGATGCTGCGCATGGCGGAACATCCCAATGCGCTCTGGGTGCTGGCCGTGATCGCCTTTGCCGAAGCCTCGGTCTTTCCGATACCGCCCGACGTTCTGATGATCCCGATGATCATCGCCCGCCCTCGCCGCGCATGGCTGATCGCTAGCATTGCAATGGTGGCCTCGGTCTCGGGCGGGTTGCTGGGGTACGCCATCGGGGCTCTGGCTTTTGACAGCCTCGGGGAGCCGATCCTCACCGCGATGGGCAAGGCCGATTCGATGGCGCAGTTCAACGAGGCCTTCGTGGATGCAGGGTTCTGGGCGGTCCTGGGCGCAGGCATCACACCCTTCCCGTTCAAGGTCATCACCATCATGGCCGGTTGGACGGGCATGCCGCTGGCGACCTTCATCATCACGGCGGTGATCGCGCGCGGCATCCGGTTCTACCTCGTCGCGACCCTGCTGTGGTACTTCGGCGCGCCGATCCGCGCGTTTATCGAACAGCGACTCGGTCTAGTCTTCACGGTGTTTTTCATTGTGCTGATCGGCGCCTTCTTCTTGATACGGTTCATATGACAAAGTTCAGCGCACATATCATCGTCGCCGCGGGCGGCTCCCTCGTTCTCTTGCTGGGCGCCTTCTTCTTTCAGCATGTGGTCGGGCTGGCGCCGTGCAAACTGTGCATCTGGCAACGCTGGCCGCATGTCGTGGCAATCCTGATCGGTGTGGCTGCGCTGGCGCTGGGGACCCGTGCGCTGGCTTGGCTCGGTGCATTGGCTGCACTGGCAACGGCGAGTGTCGGGCTTTACCATACCGGCGTGGAAAAAGGCTGGTGGGAAGGGCCGTCGACCTGCACCTCTTCGGGCGCGGGCAATCTGTCGACGAATGACTTCTTTGACAAGGTCATCAATGCGCCGCTGATCCGCTGTGACGAGATCGCCTGGCAGATGCTCGGCCTCTCGATGGCCAGCTACAACGCGATCTTTGCAACCGTGCTCGCGATCTTCTGGATCCGCGCGGCGCGCAGCTGAACGCATTCCCACCCCTAGCCTACCGATGATCGCTGACGTATCACCATATCACGCCCCGAGGCTCAGGCCCGGTTGAGAGCAATATCCGCCCCGGCGCAGCTCTTGCGTCGCGGACAGACCGAAGGACCGCCAAATGACCAAAACCGCCCTCATTACAGGTGTCACCGGCCAGGACGGCTCTTACCTTGCGGAATTTCTGCTGGAAAAAGGCTACGACGTGCATGGGATCAAGCGCCGCGCGTCCAGTTTCAACACACAGCGCATCGACCACATCTATCAGGATCCGCACGAGCGGAACCCCAAGCTGAAGCTGCACTACGGCGATCTGACCGACACCTCCAACCTGACGCGGATACTGTCCGAGGTGAAGCCGGATGAGGTCTACAACCTCGGCGCGCAAAGCCACGTCGCCGTCAGTTTCGAAGCGCCCGAATACACCGCCGATGTCGATGGCATGGGCACCCTGCGCCTGCTGGAGGCGATCCGCTTTCTCGGCATGGAAAAGACGACGCGGTTCTATCAGGCCTCAACGTCCGAGCTTTACGGTCTGGTGCAAGAGACGCCGCAGCGCGAAACCACCCCGTTTTATCCACGCTCGCCCTATGCGGTCGCCAAGCTCTACTCCTACTGGATCACGGTGAACTACCGCGAGGCCTACGGGATGTATGCCTGCAACGGCATCCTCTTTAACCACGAAAGCCCGCGGCGCGGCGAAACCTTTGTCACCCGCAAGATCACCCGCGGCATGGCGAATATCGCGCAGGGGCTGGAGGATTGCCTCTACATGGGCAACATCGATTCCCTGCGGGACTGGGGCCACGCCAAGGACTACGTGCGCATGCAGTGGATGATGCTGCAACAGGACACCGCCGAGGATTTCGTCATCGCCACCGGCAAGCAATATTCCGTGCGCGAGTTCATCACCTGGTCCGCGCAGGAGCTGGGCATTACGCTGGAGTTCAGCGGCTCCGGCGTCGATGAGATCGCCACTATCACGGCAATCAAGGGCGACCTCGCCCCGGCGCTGAAGGTCGGCGACGTCGTGGTCCGCATCGATCCACGCTATTTCCGCCCTGCCGAGGTCGAGACCCTGCTGGGCGATCCCACCAAGGCCAAGGAGCTGCTGGGCTGGGTGCCCCAGATCACCGCGCAGGAGATGTGCGCCGAGATGGTCGCCGACGATCTGCGCACAGCGCGCCGACATGCCCTGCTGAAAGATCACGGGCTCGACCTGCCGATCTCGCTGGAGAGCTGAGGGAATGGGGGCAGAGCCGACATCGCGCGCGCGCAAGATTTATATCGCGGGGCACCGTGGTATGGTCGGCAATGCTATCCTGTCGCGCCTGCAACGCCGCGCCGAAGGTGGCGAGCGGCTGGAGCTGGTGACGCGCACCCATGCCGAGCTGGACTTGACGGATCAGGCGGCGGTGCGCGACTTCATGCAGACGGTGCAGCCCGACACGGTGATCCTTGCCGCCGCGAAGGTCGGCGGCATCCATGCCAACAACAGCTACCCTGCTGATTTTATTTACGAAAACCTGATGATCGAATGCAACGTTATCCATCAGGCTTTTGCTGCCGGCGTACGCTCACTGCTGCAACTGGGATCGTCCTGCATCTACCCTAGGGCCGTCGCGCAGCCGATGGCCGAGACCGCCCTGCTGACCGGCCCGCTGGAGGCCACGAATGAACCCTACGCGGTGGCGAAGATCGCCGGGATCAAGCTATGCGAGAGCTACAACCGCCAGCATGGAGTCGATTATCGCAGTGTCATGCCGACCAACCTCTATGGTCCGCGCGATAACTTTCACCCCGAAAACAGCCACGTCCTGCCTGCCCTGATCCGCCGCTTCCACGAGGCGGCACAGCAAGGCAAGGATGAAGTCGTGATTTGGGGCACCGGCACCCCGCGGCGTGAATTCCTGCACGTCGATGATATGGCGGAGGCCTCGCTCTTTGTGCTGGACCTGCCGAAACAGGTGTATGACGACAACACCGACCCGATGCTGAGCCATATTAACGTCGGCAGCGGCAGCGACATCTCGATCCTCGACCTCGCGCATCTGGTCGCGCGCGTCACAGGCTTTACCGGGCGCATCCTGACCGATCCGGAGAAACCCGACGGCACCATGCGCAAGCTGATGGACGTTAGCCGCCTGGAGGCCATGGGCTGGCAAGCCAGCATCGGGCTGGAGGACGGGATTGCGGCGACTTACGATTGGTTTTTGCAGAACGCAGAGACGGTCAGGAGTTAGCGGCGGAGGCCAGCCGACTGTCCTCTCCCTTTGGCCAGTTCCCACCGAGTCGAAGCCACAGGTTGGCAAAGTCAGGGTCGCTATTCAGATGGCAGGACGCTGGAAAAAGCCGCACAACGATCTCCAATAAACGGCACGATCCGTTCGATGGGGTTGACCTGCTCCCCGATGAGTCCGCTAATTTAGGTTAGCTCTGTTCAGGTTTTG
>OJBD01000090.1_pt1 | contig 19955 bp, 23 predicted proteins | sample 1590481 | NCBI WGS metagenome assembly OJBD01 (sample SAMN05416811, study PRJEB24817) | seawater metagenome | isolation source: Sea water | place: Canada:Atlantic | collected 2013-07 | reverse complement strand
TTTAGGTTCTGGCGCCTATGGCGTGGGGGTTCGAGTCCCTTCACCCGCACCACTTCAACTTATTGATAACAAACAATAGCCTTGTAAATAAGGCTGGAAGTCCGTTCAACGGTTACAGTTTTGGTTACAAACGGGTTTACCATGGCTGGCAAGATCAGGCATCTCATCAATCGATCCGGGCGGTATCACGCCCGCCTTGTTGTCCCTAAAGACCTTCGCGGTATTGTCGGCAAGACCGAGCTTCGCAGCGCGCTAGGGGCAGACTACAGGCAGGCCCTCAAGCTGCTACCCGGGGCCGTAGCGCAGTTGCAGCACCAGATCGCGCTAGCTGAGCGCGAAGCGTCGCAAGGGCGGCAGAAGCCAGCACAAGCTCGGTATCCTCTAGCACCAGAACAAATCGCTCTCAGCCACTACAATCAGCGTTTGGTGTTCGACGATCTTCTGCGGAATGATTCACGATACGCTAACACCGGCATTGATGATCTCTACGTCTATCAACTGCGCCAAGCAGTAGCAGGCCGCTGCAGTGATGATGAGCTGCAGTCGGTCATCGGTGATCAGCTCGAAAGATTCAGGGCAGCTGGGAATATCAGTGCGGCGCAGGGCAGCGACGAATGGCGGGTGATCGCTCGTGCCTTGTGTAGCGCAGAGCTAGAGGCTTTGGCGCGGGTCGCTGAGCGTGATGAAGGTGATTATACTGGCACGCCCACGGCACCGATAATCAAGGACGCCGCGCAGGCTGAAAAAGCGCCAGCGCCAGTCAGCTTGACCGGCCTTTGGACCGATTATTTGAACAGTCGCATGCAGGCAGGTTTCATGCGCGACAAGGGGCAGCGCCAGCGCCCGGTGATCGACAACCTACGCAAGTTTCTCAAGCACAACGACGCTGCTCGCGTCACGAAGAAAGACGTGCTGGCTTGGCGAGACCATCTTGTAAAAACGCTATCGCCAAAGACGGTGAACGATATCTACCTCTCAGCTTTAAAATCCGTGATCGCTTGGGCTGTAGAAAATGATCGGTTACCCGAGAACGTGGTCGCAACAGTGCGACAGCCAAAGCCGCGGAAAGTGTATGGCCGTGAACGTGGATACACCGATGACGAAGCCAAGATAGTATTGAGGGCGTCACGCACGTATCAATCGAAACCGGACGAGTTTGGACGTGTGCGTGAATCTACGCAAATGGCAAACGTAAAGCGGTGGGTGCCAATCATCTGTGCGTTTACCGGTGCGCGGGTTTCAGAAATTATTCAGTTGCGGAAAGAGGACGTAACCAAGGTGGGCGAACATTGGGTCGCGCGGATCACGCCGGACGCTGGCACTGTCAAATCCGGCGGCTATCGTGACGTGCCGTTGCATGCTCAGATAGTTGCAGAGGGTTTTGTCAAATTCGTTGAACATGCTGACGAAGGCCCACTGTTCCACAATGCGACCAAGCCCGAGAAGTTCAAAGGCGCGGCTGTAATCGTCTCGAATAAACTGTCAGACTGGTTGCGCAAAGGCGGGCTGGTGCCTGATGGCATTCAACCCAACCACGCGTGGCGGCACAGGCTCAAAACGCAGTGCCGTGAACTGGGTATCTCCGATCGTGTAGCCGATGCTATTCAAGGCCACGCTGGAAGGACCGCTGCCGACCACTATGGTGATGTGACGATCAAGACCAAGGCCGATGCTATCGCTCGACTGCCGAACTACAACATTAAAATGTAATAATATAACATTTAGTGGATTCACAGCGACTCAGCGGTGTGGTATATAAATACCACCTTGTATGGAATGCTGAATGTCCTTTATCGACCGCCTATTTCGCAAGCACGAATCCAAAGCCCTGAGCCTGACTGATCCAGAGGCTTTTGGCCTTTTTGGTGCGACGCCGACTGCTACCGGCATTCATGTCAGTGGAAACTCAGCCCTGCGCGTTCCAGCCGTTGCGTGCGCCGTGGCGCTCATCTCTGAGACCATTGGAGCTATGCCAGCAAAGGTCCATCTGACCGACACGAAAGAAGCGGCGAAGGGGCAGGGAGCTTATCGTCTTGTCCATGATGAGGCTAACGAGTGGACCTCTTCAGGTCAGCTGCGCGAATACCTGACCGTCGATGCGCTGCTGACGGGTAACGGCTATGCCCACGTGGTCAGGCTTACAGATGGCGCACCCTTTGAGCTGCATCGGATCGATCCTGCCAGTGTGCGCCCAGATCACGAGCCGGACGGTGAACCTTTCTACATCGTCCAGACCGATCAGGGACCGCGCCGCTACAGCTACCGCGATATCCTGCATATCCAGCCTTTCGGCGGCGTGTCACCGATCACCCTTGGGCGGGAAGCCATCGCCCTCAGTCTTGCCTTCGAACAGCACATCGCCAGCTTGTTTGCCAATGGTGCCCGCCCGTCCGGCATTATCAAGAGTGAAAAGGTGCTGGACGTAGAGGCTAAGAAAAAGATTGCGGCGTCATGGTTCAACACCCACGCCGGACGCAGCGCAGGCGGCACAGCCATTCTTGACGAAGGCATGTCATACGACCAGCTTTCGATGACACTTGCCGACGCACAGTTTGCAGAGAACCGGCTTGAGCAAATACGCGAGATCGCCCGCGTCTTTCGCGTGCCCCCTACAATGCTGTTCGAGCTGACGCGGGGCACATGGTCCAACACGGAAGAGATGGCGCGCCAGTTCTATGCGATCACGCTAAAGCCTTGGCTGGTGAGTTGGGCATGGGCATACGCCCGTGTCCTGTTCACGCCAGAAGAGCGCGCCGCGTTCTATATCGAATTTGTCACCGATGATCTGCTGACCACCAACGCAACGGCGCGGGCCGGTGCCTACGGGCAGTATCGCAGCATGGGTGCGATGACGGCGAACGAGGTGCGCAGCGGTTTGAACCTTGCACCGCTGGCCGAAGGCAACAGCCTTGCCAACCCCTACACCACGTCCGGCGCATCTGCCCCGGCACCAGAGGCCGACGCAGCATGATCACGCACCGCGCATTCTTTGGCACCGCTGAACACGACTTCACACTAACCGACGATATGATCACCGAATTGGAGCGCCTGACCGAAACCGGCATCGGCGCTTTCTATCAGCGCGCGGTATCGATGCTGTTCAAATCTGACGAACTGGCGCACGTCATCCGGCTTGGATTGATCGGGGCAGGCATGCACCCGCAACAGGCGATGCAGCTTGTCGATACCTATGCGCGCAATCGCCCAATGGCTGAGACATTCCCGCTCGCACTCGACATCCTTGACGCCCGCTGGAACGGCACAGCTGAACCGGCCATCGGAGACACCGCAGCATGACGACCCGTTTAGAGTTCAAAGCTGATCTGACCGTCACGCACGAAGGGCTGATCGAAGGCATTGCGTGGCCATTTGGCAGCGCTGATCGCGTCGGTGACGTGATTGAAAAGGGTGCTATCGCAGCACCTGTCACGCTGCCGATGCTGTTTGCACACGATCAGGGGCAGGTCATCGGCGTTTGGGACCAGATCGAAGAAACTGATGCTGGCCTGACTGTCAAAGGCCGTCTGCTGATCGACGATGTGGCGCGCGCCCGCGAAGTGCAGGCGATGATCAGCGCGAAAGCCGTGTCGGGCCTGTCCATCGGTTTTGTCACCACCAAGTCGACACCCCGCGCCAAGGGCCGCACCATCACTGCACTGTCCCTGCATGAAATCTCTGTTGTCGCTGTGCCGTGCCATCCGGGCGCACAGATCACTTCCCTGAAATCGGACGGCACCGCAAATCCCATCAAGGAACAAACCATGAATCCCGAGACTATCGCAGATCAGATCAATCCATCTGCACCGGCAAACGCGCCACAGATGGACACCAAAGCTTTTGACGAAATCAAGTCCCGGCTGGACAAGATCGAAGCGAAAGCAAACCGCCCGCAAGGCGTCCACATCACCGGCCCGGTTTCCGACCCCGAAACCAAGGCGTTTGGTAACTTCCTGCGCCGTGGGGTCGAACGTATCGCGCCAGAGGAAGTCAAAGCCCTGACCGTCGCGAATGACGCCAGCGCAGGATATCTGGCACCGCAGGAATTTGGCAGTGAGCTGATCAAGCTGCTGACAGAGTTCAGCCCGATCCGGTCTTATGCCAAGGTCATTTCGATCAGCGGACCCTCTATCGTGTATCCGCGCCGCGTCACCGGCACCTCTGCAACGTGGGTTGCCGAGATCGCCAGCCGCACCACATCCGGCATGACGTTTGAACAGGTTACAATGACACCGCACGAGCTGGCGACATTCACGGACGTGTCGAACGCGCTGCTTGAAGACAACGCCTATAATCTTGAAGGTGAGCTGCTGTCTGACTTCGCCGAGTCTTTCGCGAGGACAGAAGGGCTGGCATTCGTCAAAGGCACTGGCGCTGGCCAGCCATTCGGTATCATGGCCGCGTCTGGCATTGCCGAGCTGAAAACCGGCGTTGCGGCGAACTTCCCTGCGTCGAACCCCGCTGATGTGCTGATCGCGATGTATCACAAGATCGCCACGACCTACGCGCAGTCCGGTGTCTGGATGATGAACCGCAACACGCTGGCCATCGTCCGGCAGTGGAAAGACGGCAATGGCCGCTATCTCGTGCTTGATCCGATTACCGCTGGCGCACCTTCGACACTGCTTGGCCGCCCAGTGGTGGAAATGCCCGATATGGATGATATCGGCGCAGGCACGTTCCCGATCCTGTTTGGTGACATGCAGGGCTACCGGATCATCGACCGTGTGGGCCTGACCACCTTGCGTGACCCCTACAGCCTTGCTGTGAATGGTCAGGTGCGTTTCCATGCCCGCAAGCGCGTTGGTGCAGACGTGACGCACCCTGACCGTTTCATCAAGTTGAAGTGCGCGGCATAAAATGATGCAGCGGCACGCCTCTGATATCGCACTGGCCTATGGTGACATCACTATTTGGCTCAAGCCGTCGCTGCGTGCCGCCACGCACCTTGAAGCATTGCACGGCGGGTTTCCCGCCCTGCTTTCGAAGCTGCATGAATTTGACACCGCGACAATCCGCGAGATCATCCGGTATGCAGCACCTGACCGTGCAGCGGCTCAGACCTTGCTGAAAGCACTGTCTGGTGCTTCACTCCACACGGTCCAGCAAGTGACACTTGCACCAGCCTTCGCACTTCTCCAAGCGCTGATGACCCCGGTATCTGCAAAGATCACGGGCGAGGCCTCGAAGGCACCTGTAGCCAAGGCAGTCGCATGGGCTGACCTTTATGCAGACCTCTACAAACTGGCGACCGGTTGGCTTGGCTGGACCCCAGACACTGCTTGGAACGCCACGCTGTCGGAAATCCTGAACGCCTTTGACGGTCACATTGATCAGCTCAAAGCCGTTCATGGCGGCGGAGAGGAACAAGGTGCCAGCGCACCGACAATGACCAAGGATCAGCGGCAGGCGAATATCGACGCTGGCCTTGATCCTGACTTTGATCGGGCTGGCCTGCATGCCTTGAAGGCGAAGCTGACATGAGCCGCCCGCCACACCTTTGCACCTGTGGTGCCATCGTGCCGCATGGCGCGCGCTGTGCATGCAGGGTCGCGGCAACCCGTGCACGCAACAAGCGCCACGATGCGAACCGGCCCAGCGCTCGTGAGCGTGGCTATACGCGCCAGTGGGAAGCTGCCCGCAGGGAATGGCTGCAGGTCGACCCTGTCTGCACGCATCCCGGCTGCACTACCTTGGCAACTGTGGTGGACCACATCACCCCGCACAAAGGTGACATGAAACTGTTTTGGGACAAGAGCAATTGGCAGAGCCTTTGCGCCTCTTGTCACAATCGGCACAAGCAACGGTTGGAGCGGTGTCTGTGAACAGCTATTTTTTCCTGCTGTTTCTCAGCAACTTGATAATCGCAAAAGGCACGAAGACGAGCAAAGCACCACCAACAGCCCCAACCAGCAAACCGGGCAAAGCAATCGCAAAGCCCATCAGCGCCAAGCCCATGTTTCCTACAAAGATAAATATTAGTAACCCGCCGGAGATCGCACCTGACATGACTGACTGTATAATTCCGGGAAGTTTGCGGAAATATCTCCACATAGCTGAAGATATGATCGTCAAAGTTCGCCAAAGTTTTGAAGCGAACATTTGCATATGTTCTCACCTAGCAGGGGAGAGGGTTCTGAACAAGGACGCTTTCGGGTCGCAGGTGCAATGAACTCAGATCAAGCCCTCTGGTGTGAAGTGTTGTCCTTGGCGATCAGCGACGCGCTCACCGGCACATCGTCTGCCAGCAAGAGCCGCGCCACGCGCATTCATGAGATTGAGCGCAATCGCAAATATCTCACGGTCCAGAACACTGACTTTGACATGGTGTGCTCACTCGCCGGTGTAGATCCCGTCGCAACCCGTGAGCACTTGATCAGACGCATTGCAGATGCACCAGCACCAGAAGAGCTGATCAGCGTCAAACGCCGCGCACAGCGCCGCACAACCCGTTCCCGGGAGCGCGCAAGCACCATGCGGGGGGTAGGCAAGAACATTGCGCAAGATCAGGGGACCGGCGGGGGGAGAGCCGCACAAGAGACCCCGAATATAACTTTTCAGGATAGAACGGTATGACGACCACACCACTGGCATTGCTTAAAGCGCAGCTGAACCTTGAACATGATCTGGACGACGCGCTGCTGACGCATAAGCTGGCTGTAGCGGAAGAATGGGTAGTGAACCACACCGGCAAGCCCTTTGCCGAGCCGGTGCCTGTGTCCCTGACCGAAGCCGCATTGCAGCTTGCCGCTTACTGGTATGTCTGCAGGGAAGCCGCGACAGATATGCGCCTAACCGCCGTGCCCTTTGGTGTGCTCGAACTGATTACCCCTTACCGCGAGAGTGTGACCGGCCATGTCGCGGCTTAAAGGACCAGTGGAGCTGGAACAGCGCCTTTTAGCCATCCCGCGTGAGGTGTTGGCAGAGCTGCGCCCAGCGCTGGTTAAAGGTGCGCAGGACATAGCAGATGCCATGGAGCTGCTTGCACCTGAAGACACAGGCGACCTCGTGAATACCATCACTGTCACCGGCCCCGGCGGCACAACGCCCGCTTACGCGTCCGGCGGCGGCAGCGTGACCCTCGCCGAAAACCAAGCCGCCGTAACAGTGGGCAGCCCAGATATGCGCCATGGTCACCTGCAAGAGTTTGGCACGGTAAGCCATGAGGCGCAGCCGTTCATGCGCCCTGCATTCCGCTTGAAGAAAGCCAAGGTAATGGCTCGGATTAGCCGGGCTGTCGCAAAGGCAGTTAAAAACGCAGGTGATAGTAAATGATTGAGCCATCTGTCGCACTGCAGACCGCGTTGCGTGGCACCCTTATCGCTGACCCGGCTGTGCGCGCTCTGGTGCAGCCCGACCGTATTCGGGCCGGTTCCACGCGCCCTGATCGCTTCCCCTGCGTGATAATGGGTCACGCTCAAACGCACTACCTAGGCCGCGCCTCCGGGGAGCAGCACTTGGCTCGGGTAATTCTCGACGTGCATATCTGGGCAATTGAAGACGGTGCGGATACTGCCAAGGCCATCGGCTTTGCCGTGGCAAAGACGCTGATCGATATGGCTGATCATCAGGACGGCTTTGACATCGACCAACTCGACTTACCGCGGGTCATTTGGATGCGCGATCCACAACCCGAACTGGCTTACACCCATGGCGTGATCGAAGTCGAAGCGGTGATTAGGTGGCGGGCATGATCCGGGCCGGCGCAATGCGTGAGCAGATCACCTTTGAGCGCAAGCTGGAGACAGTGCAGCCGTCCGGTGCGGTGCTGGTGCAGTGGGTGCCTGAGCAAACCCTACGCGCAGAGCTGGTGCAGGAGAGTGCTGACGCCTTCCTGAGCAACGTAGAGCGCACCGAGGACCGTAAGGTGTTCAAGCTTTGGGCAACTAACTGGATCACCACAGATATGCGCGCGACACACGCAGGCTACGCCTACCGAATTGCCCGGATCGTGCCACTGGATCGGCTGGCGCTGGAGCTGCACTGCGTGAACGCGGTGGATGAAACATGAGCGCGCACCTGCGCGGGGTGAAACCGCAAGCCAAAGTCACCAAAGACGCGCTGACCAAAGCGCCCCCGGTGCCTGAGTATTTCAGCGCCTATGCCGCGGCGGAGTGGAAGCGCATCATGCCGCGGCTGATCAAAGACCGGGTTTTGACTAAGGCTGATCTGGCTGGTGTCGAGCATTACTGCATGATGATCGGTGTAGTGCGCGAGATCGAGACCAACCGTAGCCTGAACGCTGGTGAGATCGACCCAAAGATGTTCGGCGTGCAGAACCGTGCCGCCCAAACAGCGCGCCAGCTCGCCGCGGAGTATGGGCTGTCACCGGTGAGCCGTGCGCGTATCGGCACCAACGCTGATGACGGCGCGGACGATGACAACCCTTTGAACGTCCGGTGACGCATGACCAGCGCAAGCGCGTTCCCCGCGTGGATTTACGACGCCAGCCCGATAGCCGATCCGTTAGGGTATGGCGAAAGGGCCGTGCAGTTTCTGCGCCGGTTGCGTCACCCCAACAGCGACGCACCGGGCGGTGCTTTCCAGCTTACGCCTTGGCAAGAGCGGATCGTGCGGCGGATCTATGGCCCCAGGCACCCGGACGGGCGCAGGATCGTGCAGAACGTGTTCTTTCTAGTCCCGCGCGGCAACCGCAAGACCAGCTTAGCGGCTGCGCTGGCGTTGCTGCACACCATCGGCCCAGAGCGGGTGCCAGCCGGTCAGGTGCTGTTTGCCGCTGCAGATCGTGATCAGGCGGGCATCGGGTTTCGTGAGGCCGCGAATATCGTGCGCATGGACAGCCGTTTGATCGCGGCAACGCGCATCTATGATGCCTTCAACAGCGCTAAGCAGATTGTATTCAACGCCGAGAACGTCACGCTGCGCGCCCTGTCGTCTGATGGCGGTGCTGCGCATGGCCTGACACCCACATTCACGCTGATCGACGAAATCCACATCTGGAAAGGTCGCGACCTTTGGGAAGCCTTGCGCAGTGGTGCAGCCAAGGTGCGTGACAGCCTGACCGTGATCGCCACGACTGCCGGACGTGGTGCCGAAACCTTGGCCGCTGAGCAATACAACTACGCCCGCCGGGTCGCGCTGGGCGAAATCGACAACCCGGCCTATCTGCCTATCCTGTTCCAAGCTGAACCTGACGATGACTGGAAGGATGAAACGGTATGGCATCGCGCCAACCCCGGCCTTGCACATGGCTTCCCTTCCATCGACGGCATGCGCGGCTTGGCGAAAGAGGCAGAGAGCAAGCCTGCAGACCGGGCAGCGTTCCTGCAGTTCAATTTGAACGTCTGGCAGGCCAACAGCCGCGACCCGCTGTTTGATATGGCGACCTATGACGCCCGAGTGTTTGAGCCGGACTTTGACGCTCTGGCAGACCTTCCCTGTTACATTGGCGTTGATATGTCCCTCTCTGGTGACTTGACCGCGGTGGTGGCGGCTTGGCGTCATGATGATGACCAGATCACGGTTCACCCTTGGCTGTTTGTGCCCAGTGATGACCTCAAGGGCCGCGCTGATCGCGACGGGCTGCCCTATGAGGAATGGCGCGACGCTGGCCTGATCTTTGTGACACCCGGCCCAATCATCGACGCTGGGCTGATCGAAGACCAGATCAGGGAGATATGCGCGACCAATGACGTGCAAGAGATCGCCGTAGACCCGCACCTTGCCCGCCGCTTGATGCAATGCCTGCATGATGACGGTCTGCCCGTGATCGAATACCGGCAGACCCCGCTGAACATGGGCGTGGCCGCCGGTGACCTCGAACGCACGGTGAACGGTGATCTGATCCGGCACGCTGATCATGCAGCGCTGCGTCAGCACTTCGACAGCGTGGTCGCATCACGCAACCCCACGTCCGGTCTGATCCGCATGCACAAGGGCAAGAAGACAGACCGCATTGACGGGGCAATCGCCGCCGCGATGGCTGTGTCACGGGCCTGTGCCGCTGAGACCAACCTAAGCAAATACAACGCACCCGAAGCCGAAGGGCTTTTCATCTTTTAGGAGCCTGCACCATGTCTGACCTTCCCGGCCTTGTCGTCGATATCGAAGCCCGCATCGACAAACTCGAAAAAGGGTTAAAGCGCGCTAATGCTACGCAGAACCGTGCCAGCGGCCAAATGGAGCGCCGTGCGCGCCAGAGTGCCGACAAGCTGCGCGACACCTACGGTAAGGCCGGTGACAGCATCCTTGCCACGTTCAAGCGCCTTAGCCCCGGCTTGGCCGGTGGTCTGGTCGGGGGGCTGACCGTGGGTGCTCTGTCTGGTTTGTTACAGAACCTTGGTCGGATCGTAAATGAGACAGCGCAGATCGGGGATGAGGCCAAACGGGCAGGGGTCAGCGTTCAGGCCTTGCAAGAATGGAAGTTTGTAGGTGCGCAGAACCGGATCGGCATTGATCAGATCGTCGACGGGTTGAAAGAGCTGAACCTGCGGGCTGACGAATTTGTCGTGACCGGGCAGGGCGCGGGTGCTGAAGCGTTTGCGCGCTTGGGGTATGGCGCTACCGAACTTAAGGCCAAACTGGCAGACCCTTCCAAACTGTTGCTTGAGATCATCGAGCGCATGGAAAGTATGGATGAGGCTGCGCGGATCAGGATCAGCGACGAATTGTTCGGTGGATCGGCTGGCGAGCGTTTTGCCGAGCTGGTCAGCCGTGGCGAGGCCAAGTTGCGCGATACCATCCGCGCAGCGAATGACACCGGCGCGGTGTTGGACAGCGAACTGATCGAAAAGGCTGCTGAACTCGACCAACGGTTTGCAGCACTCAAGACGCGCGCCGACGTTTTCATGAAGTCGTTCGTCATCGGTATTGCAGAGGTGGTGCCTAAACTCGCAGAAGTGCGCAGCCATATCGACAACCTCTTCGATAACCCGCGGCAGGGCAGCGCGCTTTTGGGCACGGGCATCTATGATGAGCTGAACCGCGATGCACGTGCTGTTGAGGCACACCGGGCAGCGATTGTAGCGCTGGCGGGTGCCTATGACGAAACCGGCTATATCGCTGAACGCAATGCGACCCGTCTTGCCAAGGTCGCGACAGAGCTGCGCGCTATGGGGCAGACAGAAGCGGCAAGCGCACTGGATCGGGTGGCGACTGAAATGCGCACGCTGGTCAACGATCTAGAAAACGGTGCCATCGGCGCGGATGAGTTTGAACAGCGGCTGGCGGAAACGACAGTAGCAGCGCAGGCGACACTGGCAGAGGTGAACGCCATCGACGGCGTCGACTTTGGGTATGTCATCGGTGGTCTGGGGCGCTTGGTCAAAGCACTCGCCACAGCGGCGGCGAACGCCCGTTCCCTGCGCGCCAGTCTTCCCGGTGCGTTGCCGGGTGGTGAGACAGGCGCACCGTCCTACATGGACCCCGGCCCGAGGTCGCGCAACGGCTACCGCGCCGCGACACCTGGCTTGGCGGTCAGCACATCTGTGCGCCCAGCGCTGCCCAGCGTTGATGCCAGCTTTGGCACACCAGAGCCGGTTTCAGGTGGTGGTGGCGGTAAGGGCGGCGCTGTTGCGCCGCGGCAGAACGATCTTGAGCGCGAGATCGTAGGTATCGCGCAGGAAACAAATGCCTTGCGTCTTGAGTCTCAAGCCTTGGCAGAAGTATCTCGGGCGCAGCTTCGCTACGGTGATGCTGTGGAACTTGCCCGCACCAAAGCTAAGCTTCTGTCAGCGGCGCAACGTGCCGGTGTGGAAGTGACGCCAAAGCTTGCCGCCCAGATCGACACATTGGCCAAAGAATACACCGACGCAGGCAGTGCGGCTGAATTGGCAGCGGACAAGATCGAAGAGGTGCAGAATGCCAGCCGCGCCGGTGCTGACCGGATTGCCAGCGTATTTGAGGGCATGGCGACCGGCGCAATGACTGCCAAGCAGGCCGTGGGTCAGCTGATCGTTGAACTGATCAAGCTGGCGCTCAAGAAGCGGCTGCTTGAAGCTGCTAGCGGGGCTGGTGGATCAGTGTTCGGAAAAGTGCTGCAGGTGATCGGCGGCAGCTTTGCGGCGGGTGGATACACCGGCGCGGGTGGCAAGTTTGAACCCGCTGGTATCGTTCATAAAGGTGAGTATGTCCTGAGCGCAGCGGCAACCAAGGCTATCGGTGTGCCTGCCCTTGAGGCGCTGCACAGGAGCGCCCAGAGAGGCTATGCTGGTGGTGGCCTTGTAGGTGCCGCCCGCACATCGTCGTCGAATCCTAAGAGCAGTCCCAGCGCCTCTGTGCCCACAATTTCGATCAGTGCACCGGTTACCGTGAATGGGTCAGCGGGGACGCCGGAACAGAACAACGATCTGGCCCGGAAGATGGCGCGCGAGCTGGAGAGCACGATGCGCGGGACAGTCGCTACCGAGATACAGCGGCAGATGCGGCCGGGGAATTTGTTGAACCGTTAGGAATGATTTATTCGGTCCGGCAATGGCCGCTATGCGAACATAGTTTTAATCCCTTGCGGACACGCCGAAGGCCGCTTTGGGTAGGCACAGCAGAAACGGTCCTTTTGATCTCTGGCCCGGCAGCGGGCTTGGCCAATTGCATAGCCGTTGACTGCGCGCAGATCGTTTGACTTTTCCCCGCTGGCCGGGATCAGTAGAGCTTGGGCAAGCGCAACGGCTGAACGAAGCCCCTAATATGCTCTGGGCGAGAATAATACTCCGCGAAGTGCGATAGCACTCGCCAATTTAGATCGATCGACCATTGTGTGAAGGCATCTGTGAAAACCCGATCTTCATCCTTGGCAACGTTCGAAATGTCCACGTGCGACTGGATGTGGATTTTGTTCCGGTATTTTCGGAGCGTGTGCAGGTCTTCATAGATGTCAGCACCCATTCCATCTAAAATTTGGTATTTTTTTAAGTTGTCTATAATAACAGCAAATTTGTCGATTTGCTTATTTTCTATCTTTTGCTGATCTTCTTTTGATACATTAGGGACGCCTTCGAGGTTATATTTTTGAGCCCGGTAAAATATTTGAAATGCACCGACTTCAATTAATGATGCAGCCTGAAGAACAATAGGCTTGTTGAACTTACCGTCTTCGTTTGCTTCTACCAAGTCACACAGAAGCTGAGAGTTGTAACCAGCATTGTCGCCAGCTTTGAAGTTTCCGAATATATTACATTCGAGCGTATCAAATTCAAAAGGCATCAACTTAATCCATTTTTAAAAAGGTGCAGGTATACCGCTTATGGCAGCTGGTGCAAGCGGACGTTAGAACATCTTGTAGTATCCGTCACTTTGGATTCAAAGCAGCTTTAGTGGTCAAAATGCTTCTCTATCACAACCGACGACAAGACCATCGCGATCTAGTCCGTAAGTGTCCGTCCCAATGACGGTGACGGGCCGCGCACATATGCAGGGCCGTTTCCGCTACTACCGGCTCAATCGACGTCAAACGCAATTGGAACGCAAGGATCATAATTCTGATCACAGTCCTGAGACGCCGCTGGTAACGGGATCATCATCGTAAGAGAGCTTATTAAAATTGCTCGGGCTATCATGTGCGTTATCTAATCTGTTGAAATATTTCGTTGTTCTCAATTTTAAGTTGAACCGTGTCGTGCGCCGGTGTGAGGAGACAATACCGATCGGCCTCATGGGGCAGCGCAAAAGACGAAACGCTGTTTCGTATTCGGTGTGGTGAGGTGGCGCAGTGGCAGGCACCCTACAGACACGCACTGATCTGAGCCGCTATTCGTCTGGAGCTGACGAGATCGATTCAAAATGTGCCTTATAGATGCTCTGGTGTTCCCTTCTTTGAGGCGCTGCGCCAGAGCGCCCGGAGAGGCTAATTCAGTGGTTGTGCCCACCACCGCCGCGATAGATAGCATGCGTTTGGTCGTTGTCGTGGCAACACTCATCTGCTTTATTCTCTTGGATATATTTTGAGCGACCAGCATTCGCCGGGGAGAATTGAGTGTTTGATAGTTTTAAACGAATTAGCGATTTGGGTAGCCGTAAGAAACTGCAGTGCAATAGTTGCCGACGGGAGACAATCCATACCTTGGAGGCCCGGTGTGTGGGAGATTGGAGCGAAGAGTATCAATACGGTGGCGTTAACGGCTCGTCCAATTTTTCTCTCTATCGATGTGGTGCCTGTGACGAAGTTTGTTTTGAACATGCGTCATACTTCAGTGAGAACTATGATCATGATTTAGAAGGAAACATATTCCTTGTCCCAACTGAGCATCAGTATCCGTCACCTTCATCTGCAGACTTCGCATTTGATACGGATTTTACGCCAAATGATCTGAACGAGCTTATTGAAGAGATGCTATATGCCCTTGCCGGTGCCAAGCTCAAACTGGCGACTGTAGCGCTTCGGATGGTGGTTGAATTCATCGTGACGGATACAAAGTGTGCCGGTCGAAATCTGCAGAAGAAGATAGATGATCTTCACAACAAAGGATATGTGGATGACGTGCAGGTAGATCTGCTACACAAAATTAGAGTAAAAGGGAATTCTGGCGCTCATGAGCGCATCGCCATGAATAGAAGTGAAATGGTAGCTGCAATAAGTGTTATCAATTTGTTGCTGGAAAAACTTTACAATGGCCCCAAGCGCGAAGCTGACGTGATAAAGAAGGCTAATCAGGCTTTTAAAGAGTAACGTTCAGAAGAGAAGGTTCGGCTGCAATATAGGAGCTTAAGGTTGAGTTCCAGATTGCATTCTAGGGTCTCAAATATCGCTGGGCAGTCGATCCAGAGTATGATATTTTTGCTTAAAGCGCAAAACATTTCAGCATCTGCCAGCTAGAGTCGATCCTCTAATTTCAACGATGATCAGACCAGCGCCAAGCCTACCTAGTCAGCCAGTCACGCTGAACAGGAAAATGTTATGGCCTTGCTAAAGAACCTCCAGAACACCGAATACGAGACGGCGCGGAGAGCCGACCAGCCATAGGTCGCAGGTTGTATCCCCGGATGCTCCCCGTCTTAGATGATGGACGCAAGTCGGTAAGGTTGCTCCCCGGCGTTGCCGAATAGCACGAGCAAAGACAGCGGCTCTGAGGTAATCGTCTCACCCGCTGGACATGGGGCAGGTTGGAGGTAAGCCGCCCATGTCGCGCAATCTTCGGATTGCGACCGCGTTGGCCGAAAGGTCAGGAATCGCCGAATATCGCTGGGACAATGGACGCCGCCCAGTTTGGTCACGACAGGCCAAGGTTCGGTTCACCACTTCGACGTAAGCTACATCGTTTCCCCTGATCTGGTCATAGACACCAAGGCAAGCCCTTGGTCTTCTACGAGTATGACCAGATCAGGGGGAAAGTCATCTCTGTAAGCATATGAATACATATTCATAGATACAGAAGATACGCACGAATACCCTTCGGTCAGACCAATTAAAACGTCCGACGAGCGAAGCGAGACGGGCAAGGCCGAAGGCCGCGCAGGGAGGCCCGCAGGGCCGAGTAGGTGGGTTTGATTGCCAAAGCACAATCGTGCGCATCCCACTTGGCCGCTGTCTATAAATGAGTTGCGAGCTTTTTCGCAGAGTGAAACAAAATTCAGAAGGAATAATATGACAGCTAACGACTGGGCGCGCATGACCTATGAGATTGAGCGTCAGGGGTTCAAGCACCTCACCGACGGCATCCATCGTGCGAAATTTTACGGGCTGATCCAGGCCGGTGAACTCATCACAAAGCACCTGCAGAACTGCCCGTCCGGCACCACCATCGGTGATCTGTTGAAAAAGACCGACGACACAGGTGTGCTGCCCACCAAATAACCTTGACCAAGTAGAGTAAGCGGCCTGTTTGCGTTCGGGCAGGCCGCTTAACCCCTGCTGTTGTGACCATGTTTGCGCGTATGTTGAAAAGTAAGTAAGGATTTAAGTATCTGAAAAATAATACTTTAATCAATTTTCTCTCTTGCGCGGAGATTCCAGATCAGGGAGTCTGGCGGTGTTGTAACACTTTGGAGTGCCTGAGATGGCCACATCTGACATCTACCTGCCCGATACCGACTATTATGAGCTGCTGAACGCACTTACTGAGCTGGACCGTGATCCGGCGCACCCACACCCATTGCGTGATCGAATAGCTGAGGTCATCGGTGAAATCGGGGGGCTTTGGCACAAATCTTTAGTGAGCGCGTAAATACTTCTTGGCAAAGTAACGGTAACTATGTTATCGTTACTTATCTTAGGGGGAAATGATGGCTCTTACACCTGCAGAAAAGCAAAAGGCTTATCGCGAGCGGAAAAAGGCGGAGGCCGAGGTCGCTCAAACAAAAGGGAAGGATATCGCGGTAAGCCTCTACCGGAAGCCGTTCTCTCAGTGGGCGGAAAATGACGCGAACATAGGTGAGTGCGATATGTATATGGCGCTCGCCGGAATGGAGTTCCCGGGATTTGACGACGAGCGCGACGCGCAAGACTATGTCATTGATCTCGAAGCGTTCGGCGACATTGATATATTTGGAGCTGATCATGTTGAAGATGCCAAGGGCGCAATCGGACGCGCCGAGCTGATAATTAGTTGTATGCTAGATACGGTTGTGACGCTGGCGAATTCGGTCAACGAATACAAACGCAGTGAGATTCAAGCGCGCATAAAAGAACTTGAGCAGTCGACTGAGATTGATCGAGCAGCTGCTATGAAACAGGCCGTAAAGCTCAATAAGATTCTGAACCAGTTAAATAAACCGGTCAGGAGATCTTTCCCACAGTGGAAGGTTACGGGCATCTAAGCCCAAAGTCGCGAAGTGGTCCGGTCGCCAAACTAGAACCACTTCGCATTTTTTGAATGTTCAGAAAAAGGAATGAACACATGAATGTTTATACCATTCAACCAGCCTCTAAAGCAACACTGACACAAAATCAGTTGTTTAATCTGTATCTTGACGCTCCATGCCGCGATGGAGGGAAGTCCGCACTCTCAGCTGTCAAATTTAGTGAAGACAGCATTTTTGAGCGCTACTTTCCCAGTTACTGTTCTGATACTGAATGTTTGCCCGACGAACTTGGAGACGATATCGCAGAAGCGCTACGCACCTGCGAAGAACCCCTGGTCGAACTGGAAGCGGTGTTTAATGCACTTGAAGTAATGGCTGTTATGCTCCGGGTCATTAAGAACGACTTTGAGCGGCTTGCTGAGGAAACGCGGACGCCAGAGCCAGGTCCAGACGCCACTGACCACGAATATAGTCAGTGGGAAGATAACCCCCGGTATGTTATCTCTGGGGTGGGGAGGACTGCAGTATGAGAACTAGGGTTCAGGAAGAGTTTGAAGAAGCTCTCGAATTTTATGTCGATGATGTCGATAAAGATACGAGCCGTTTGAAGCGGGCATCACAACTTCTTCTCGGCGATGATACTGCGATAGAAAATCCATTTTGCGGACAATGGATTGCTCGACTTGAAGGTCAGACTTTACCTATTGTCGACCTTACCTACTCCGGCGCTGCGAAATCAGTGTTGTCTCATCTGAGAAAATTACAATCTTAGCATCCAAATGCCCGCCGGATCACACCGGCGGGCATTGCAACCACCTAATCGGATACTAATGAAGTCCGCAATTCTTCGATGGACCACCATGGGCGCGCAGCATGAACCATTCTGTGGCAGTTTGCGCAAAGCAAAGCTAAGTCAGCTAGTTTGGTTTTCTCACCTGGGATTAATTCAGAAACCGGCTTTGTGTGATGACATTCGATGAAATTCGCGCCTCGTTCTCCATACTTAGAAGAGAAGTCAAAGTTACATACTTCACAAAATAGCGTGCCATGCTTTTTGCGAAAGCTATCCTTCTTTCTCTTTACGATCGCTCGGTCACGTTCCCGATAAGTATGCAATCGGGTCAAAACACGACCTTCCTGTGCGTCGACCTCATCTGCCGCCATGCTCACCATCGGCATTTCGCCTAACTTAACGACTGCGCGAATTGCGTCCGCGACGCTTGCCAGTCTAGCGGGATCAGTAATGAATTCGTCCATAAGAACCTGTTCCAGACGGTTGCCGCGCGAAAGCCCCTTAGCGTCAACATCTGGATCTCGGGAGCGAAAATTCTGTAGCTTCATTGACGCTCCTACTGCGTTCCGGAAGGTATCTGTTCCCGTCAATCCGAGTGCTCTGCCAACAGCGTTCACCTCTCGCGCTAAGCGCTGAACTTCCTCGCTGGTGTCTTCAAATGACTTGCCCCTATTTTTTACATAGAAATCGAGCGCCAAGATAAGCTCGTCTCTCGACCAATTTGGGTTACGCTTCGACTTTTCTGCCATTCAATGCATTCACTCTGGTTTGTTCTGATTAAAGCCATTTTGCTTATTCTGTTGCTATAAAAGCCCCTCTACCCTAGATTGTAAGCACTTGATCAAGAATCGAACAAGGACTTTTTCATAACTACTCATTAAGGATTGCAGCTTTGAAAAAATTGTTACTCGCAGCCCCCTTTATTTTCTTTTTGGGGGCAGGTCCCATTGCAGCCCAGGACGGCGTCGAATCCATTCTTGGACCTCTCCAGACAGCCATCCAGCATGGCGGAGGCTGTCGTAAAGACTCGCCGGCTGGTCAATGTTGCCATGCAGGAAGTAAGCCGTATCATTGCCATTAGAAAAGCGTGTGCCCTACCACGCTGGTAGGGCATTTTGATTACCTGCGATCTCCACCAGAACTTGCCGGTGTGAGCCGGCCTGATTTCTTGTGCCTACGAATAACGGGCATGATCTCACACAGTTAATCGTCGATGCGCCAGTGTGCACCTCTTTACCAACCACAGCGCTTGCGCTTCATATCTGCCTGCACAATTATTATTGACGTTAGGTAATGCTGCCCATTCTGACGGTGGTTACATGGTTACAAAACGCCGCGTAAGTCATTGATTTATAACGCGTCGGCTAGGGTTCGAGTCCCTTCACCCGCACCACTTCAACTCATTGATAATCATACATAATTCGCGCGCTTCAGCGCCTGCGTTTTGATGTCTGTCTTGGCAGTGAACTATGCGCCGCGCCCGAAGGGTGTTCGGGCGCGGCGGGGCTGCGTGGGTTACGCGGCGGCTTTCAGCGCTTTGTCGGCCTTGTCGGCGACGGGCTCAGCGGCGGATTTGGCCGTTGATGCGGCCTCTGTTGGCGCGTTCGATTTCAGCAGGGCCGACAGGTAGGATTTGCTGGCCTGCTGGGGCGAGCTGCTGACCGGCGCGATCGAGTCGATCAGGCTGCGGGCCTGTGCGGCTTCGATCCGGGCTTCGGCTGCGGCGCGGGCTTGCGCCTCGCTCATGCCGCTGTCTTCGGCGTCCGAGGTGGCAACCGGGGTTGGGGCGACGGGGGCCGGAGCCTCCGCCGCGGGGGCTTGCGCTTTCTGCGCAGGGGCGGCGACCTGAGACGACTGCGCGGGGGCAGTTTCAGCGGTGGGCTGCGTCTCTTGCGCGGCCGCCTGGTCGTCTTTGGCTTTGGCGGTGCAATTAACCAGCATATGCTGGTCCGAAACTTCCTTCTCGCCGTATCAAGAGGGACAATATTAAGGGACGGTGGGGACCCGACAGGGCTGCGCTGGAAGCCGTCGAGTCCCGATAGATACGCAGTTAGGAAATCCTATTTACGGCAGTTCCTTGAAGCCCTTCAGGACTTTAGCGACGAAGGAACCATCATAACAACTCGGTTCTGTCAGGTGGCAGTCAGCTCAAGAGCGCGTGAGTATCAAAGGGCGAGATCGCTTCTCTACCATCTCGGCACACCAAGAACGTACTCTGGCAAGCCCAATTACAGCAGTAGATCCCTTGGCGTTCTGCATAAAAAGCGTGGTTTTGATCAAGATGTTCTCCTGAAACTACTGCAAGTCGGATGCCGACGGAGTAGATCGATGCCTGCCTTCTACAACAAGAACGGTGAACCGACGCTCGCCAGCGAGTTCAACTTGAACCTGCTCATGGCTATTATTCCAATGGTTGGTTGTCAACGGCGGAGTAAAATTCGGCCATTGTGGCGGAGCAAAAGTCGGCCAG
>OJBD01000089.1_pt1 | contig 20048 bp, 27 predicted proteins | sample 1590481 | NCBI WGS metagenome assembly OJBD01 (sample SAMN05416811, study PRJEB24817) | seawater metagenome | isolation source: Sea water | place: Canada:Atlantic | collected 2013-07 | reverse complement strand
AGATCTACACTAGATCGCTCGTCGGCAGCGTCAGATGTGTATAAGAGACAGCACGAAGGGACCTGTTTTAGTGCGGCTGCATGAAACACGCTTTGTACACCGCGCATTGCGCGATCAACACTGTCTCGATCCCGAATATCCCCGATATAATAGCGGACATTGGGGCTGCGAAGCGTTGTACGCAGCATATCCTGCTTTTCCTCGTCTCGACTGAAGATTCTGATCTCTGAATAACCTTTGTCAAGAAGATCTTGCAGCATCGTCTTTCCAAAAGAACCGGTGCCTCCAGTGATTAAAACGGCACCCGATTGGGACTTTGTATCTTGGGTCATATCTTTACCTTTCAGATTTTTAAATTACCTGTTTTCAGGTTTATTGGTCAGAAACATACGGGGTGGGAATATGTGGGGTCGAGGCCCCAAGCTCGGCACTCACTAAGCCGAACATAATTGATTACCAAATGAAAGCTCGGTGACAAGAAACAACACACCAAAAAGGCAATATAAAAACCTCTGGGACTGGGAAGCATACGAAAAAATATCTGAAAGCAATTCGGAAAATAATCTCCAAAAGAATCACTGTAACGCGGGAGGCACAAGTTTTCTTTACAATATTTCATGAGCGATTACGGCCATTTTGATAGGTTCTAAACATCATAAAATGAGCAAAAATAAAAGCGGACAGAGAGGCTACAAAGCTCAATACTTGGTTATTTGCTGGAAAAAATAGAAACATAAAAGAATATATTGGAAGAAGTAGGATCGCATAAACGTTCTTCTGATAGGTTGCAACTTTCCACGTGAATCCAAAAAGCCAACCAAGCATGAATAACACAAAGCCAACCCCGACAAACCCCACATCATTTGCAAAGTGGGTGTAAATTGAATGCCAGCGGGATTCCGCTCCCCATAAGTAATCTGTTTTAATTTGGAAAGTCCGCGGACTAAGATCGATGCCAAAGAATACTTCAAACTGCCTTATTAAGAACGAGGAGTTCCCAAACCCAAAGGTTGACTCAAATTGCTCTTCTAATGCCAAAGAGAATCCATGATAACCTTGAACGATATAGTTTATGAACCAAATGAGCCCAGTTAATATACCTGTCTGTTCTTCAGTGCAAAAGCTGCAATTAACAGTGATATACCCAACAGGAGAACTAAATTCTAAAAACAAAATTGTTACTCCGCGAGACTCCATTGCATTTACAAAAGCAGCAATAGCAAGCAAAATAAATATCAGACCAATCCACCCCCAAAACCGGAGTTTTTTAATAACCTTTGTAGACATTTCAGCTCGGTTCAATGCTATCGCAATTATCACTGAAATAAGAAAAAGAAACGCCGTTTCCATCACCGGCTTATTTAGCCCAATGGAGATTGCTCCAAGCGGGTAGATCGCACAAACAACCGCGCCTATCAATAGGCGATTCCTGGATAGTTTGTGAATATTATAGCCTATGTACACTACTAGAAACAACCTGCTCCACGCTATCAAGATAGCTGCAATGTTGAGAACACGGCTGGTGCTATAATTTTCTGAAGAGGCCTTGTTTGTGTAGTATCTTTCCCCTGCAGCACGAAAGTCGAGGCCTGATCCAAAAAAATCAATAATATTAGTGGGGATTAAGCTTCCTGTTCGGGCGACATTCATATTTTCGATCAAGCTCCCAACGAGAGCGAATAGAACCAGGACTTTGAAGTCAATAATCTTTCCGGTTCGATTTTCTTTTCTAATGCGGACGAAGTCCATCGCGACAAGATACCCTAGAGAAAGAGAAATCATGTAGTAGAAGATATATGAATAGAATATGCTCTTGCGAGGCGTATAATAGTCTATTGGGCCAAACTCGAAAAGAAGCACAGTTGCACATAGATACCCAATTACCAATGTAATTGGCAGATACAAACGATTGAATAAACGTGTACTAATTTTGTAGGACATCTAACTAAGTATCAATACCCGATGAAACTTTTCTTATCTTCCGGCGAGACTGAAACCCCTTCCAGAGGAAAGTCATCATCGTTCCAGCGGATACTCCCCATCCAGTTCTTAAAAATCGTAGCTTCCAAGCAAGAGTTCGCTTTGCTGCAGTACTTTCTTTCTCAAGATCAAATCCGGTCAATTCCGAAAGATTTGCGTCTAACGCATCCATTTTTTCGATTTGTCGGAGAGCCACCCGCGAAATTGCACCGCGATAAATCAAACCTCCAGTTTTAAAGGAATAGTTGTATAGTGAAGGTCCCCAACAAACTGTGCGCCATTGACGCGCAGCGGGCGTACCAAACGCGAAGGCCTCCCAAGCCCACGGATCATTGAAGTGTTTAAGTGTCTCGATGAGAAATTTGCGCCGCCATAGCCCAGGACAAGAATTTATTGAATAGGGTCCTGATGACACCTCGAACAAGCCAGTGCGTGTTTTAGTTTCTGCTGGCAAGCCGATGTCGGTGAGATAAATAACGCCAATTGAAGGATCAGACTGCATCTGCTTTGCAAGAACAGTTAGTCCACTTTGCGAAACCGGTGCTTCAAGTATATAGTCGTCAAGTACGAAAGCCACCAAGTCGTTTTCAAATGTCTCAAGACAAGCAATTAAACGCTCGCACCAACCAGCCTCTAGTGCATAAACGCGGTTTGGAGGGAAGTCAGAAATTCCAGGATCGCTGTCCGTGCAGAGTATTGCCCTGGACGCAGCATCTGGCCAAAATAATTCTGCCGCCCGATGCCACAATTGGACAACGCTCCCGTAGGTCTTGCAGGTGCCAACAACAATTGGATATGGTTGGGGTGTATCACGTGCCATAATCTCAGTGGCCTCCTACGACTTCAGTAATCAAGTTTGGTCTTGCCGGCGGAAATGCGAATGACATGGTCAACGTTTGTGATACGATCTGTATCGTGTGTCACACAAACAACAAAAACTTCACTAGCAATTTTGCGCAAAGACGCAAAGACAGCGTCTCCTGTCTTTTGGTCAAGATTTGAGGTTGGTTCGTCCAGAATAAGGATTTTCCGACCGGCAGCAAGGTGACGTGCAAGGCCAAGCCTTTGAAGCTGCCCTACCGAAAGCTCTCGAATGCCAGACCCGATCTTAGTTTTCAGTTCATTTGGTAAAGTTTCAAGAAAGTCACGTAGATGGGCAGCGTCTACCGCTTGTGTAATTGCCTCTTGTGTTACTTCGCGTCCGAGCGTCAAGTTTTCCTCAACAGTACCTTCAACAACAAAGGGCCGCTGCGCACTGTACGAGCAGACCGTACGCATTGACGTAGTGGCTAGATCAAAGGTCTCTTTTCCTATCGCTAGTTGGCCGGAGTCAACGGCACGCAGGTCGGAAAGGATTTCTAGCAGTGTTGTTTTCCCCGCTCCTGATGGGCCAACAATGAAGTTGATGGCTCCCCTTTTTATCTGAAAGCTAAAAGAAAACCCTTCGCCTTGACCGTTGTAGCGAAAATTGAGATCTTCAAAAGAAATCGCATCGATTTCGTTGTCGAAGCGATCGAACGGCACAGGGTCCTTTTCCCGAAATAATTCTACTTTGTCAGAACTTAGTGAAAACTGAGCAAAGAAATTTGAAATGATTTTTGCAGCAGGCGAATGCGCGCGAGCCTGAGCATACCCAGAGTAAAGCTGCTGAAAAATGGGCAGGAGCTTTAGCGCCGCCAAGCCGAAGATGGGCAGAAATTCAGACATCTTACCGGTAGCGTCTTGCGTTTCCGTAGTAATCGAATACGCTGTCAGGGACATCAAGCAAATAAAAATAATCAGTTCAATTACAAACCGCGGTGTATTATAAATTAGATTTAAGTTACGATAAAGTCTGGCATATTTTGCATGTTCAAGCGATAGGCTGGAATCGAAATAGCCTTCAGCAGATAGAGATTTTATCTCTTTATATCCCGTTGTCATCTCTTCGAGTAGCTTAAGCCGTTTGGCATTTATTTGAGATATTGATGTCCCGAAAGTACCAAGCCTACGACGTACGATTAGCATAAGGATCAAATATGTCAGTAGAAACAGTGCAACTGATATAAAAAAAGCTGCCGCAGATGTGTAAATAAGCAGTCCGCCAATCACTATGGCTGTGTAGATTCGAGCGTTTACTTGTGCAAAGTTTTGAAAAATGTAGTCTGTTACGCGATTTGCTTCAAGAGTAAGAAGCTTAGTCACTGAGCCTGGCCCGATAGAAAGCAAGCCATTTGATGAAGCACTAAGAAAAACTTTGAGAATGCGGTTTGCCAGCCGGCGCCCGGCATCGGCCGCTAGATGAGACAAAACAAAAATGTTCATAACCCCTAGTACCGCTGAAAGAATATTGGCCAAAGCGACATAGATTACAAATTCGACTGTCAATCGCGTAGGATCGCTAATCAAACCGAACCGATTTAGTATCTCAGCAACTTGGGACAAAGCGATGTTCATTTCGCCAGTCAAGAGATACGAAACCAAAGATGCGACGAGAAGTACATTGATGGCCTCAATCGCTGCCGTTACGGCCAGAACTACTTGATATTGCAGTAACCGCCGTAGAGTAGCATGCTCAACGCATGCCGATACGGCGCGTAAAATGCTCATCGGGAAAACTCCTTCTCAAGCATCGCCGTTACATCGGCATCCCAAGGCGCGATCCCTTTAATGCCAGCTACAATCTGCTGCGCTTTCTCGTAATTCTCAGCTATCCAATTGAATTTTTCCGCCATATCTTCTACCATCTCAAAAACTAATTCGGACGGGATGGACAAGCTTTCAATCATCGCAACTTGACTGCTAGGAAGCAGAAATGGGGTCAAGGTGTTTACATAAGAATAAACTTTGTTAACGGATGATATTGCATTTATCTTGGTTTCATTGCAATCATCCCAGCCAAAAAAAACACCTATTGATTTCCAAGATGTGGTAAGTTTTGCAATGTCCGCATCGCTTTTGAAACCGCCCAATTCAATCACGCGTTCAAGATCAACGATATCATCAGCAGAACTATTTAGACGCTTACCAACAATAAGAATTTTTGTCAGGTCGCCATTTTTTTGTGCTTTCAAAGAATCCTGCAAGGCATACGTCCAATCGAAACGACGGCCATTTGAAACATTTCCAACCCATAGTATAGCCGGCTGCCCGGTGCGGTTGAAAGTGCCTGATAACTTTATGCGTGTGTTCGGGGCTACCAAACTTTCGCGTGCCTTAATACCAAAACGATCTTCAAGCAAACGAATCTGGCCAATTGAAATGCCGATAATCCTGTCCAAGCGAATGAAAAACCGTATGATCCATTTGAAAATTAAGCGCGCCACCGCCACCAGCTGTCGCCTTGCCCAGTCAGATCGCGCTAGCTTGGAAGATTGGTAGTGTAATTCCCACTCCAGAAGGTCGTGGTAGTCGAAGACAATCCGATCCCCTCGACGTTTGAGTATCGTTGCAAGGAAACAGATAATCAGGCCAATAAAACCGGAATCATGCACATATACTGTTAACCGACTATGTTCAGTTTTGTTTAGACGGATTTCTTTGATGATTTGCCAAAAATATGAGCGAGAAATACTTGGCATGCAGGCAACTTTTGCACCATGTGCAAAGGCATGGTTACCATCAGTGCCCACCAAGCGGTCACGCTCGTAATATACGGTTAGGTTGTGGCCTGCAGATAGGATGGCATGAATGCTCCGGTTGACACGGTGATCTAAGTTGTCATGCCCCGGCGGGAACATCAGCCATCGCTTGCTGTAGAAAGGTTCTTGGCTCATTGGATTATCACCGTTGGTATATTGGAGCGCCCGTTTATTTGACTGACGAAGAGCCCCACTCGCAATTTGGTTAGACATACGTTTCGAGCAGATGGATAGGTGGATCCTTGATAAGGGATGAAAATGCTGATTTTTGTCGACATGCCCAGTTTCAGACAGTCCTCAGGATGCATATGCCGCAGCTTTCACGCTATTTACCACATGGTCGATTTGTGTCTGGGTCAACTCTGGATACAGGGGTAAGCTCAACCCTTCCTGGGATAGGCGATAGGCTACCGGAAACTCGTTGAATGTGTGGTTCCACTCTGCGTAGCAAGGTAGGAAGGGTAGAGCACAGGGGTAGTTAACCGAAGATGCCACACCATCAGCTTTCAGCTGTTTAGCAAAGTCGTCACGATTTTGATGTCGGACTACAAATAAATGCCAAACATGCTCGGCCCAATCTGCCTCATTTGGCAAGTCCAAACCCGGGAGTCCCGAAAGCCTATCAATATACTCAGCTGCGATTGCCCGCCGCCGGTCAGTCCAAGTTTGTAGCTGGGGTAGCTTAGCGGAGAGGATTGCAGCTTGAAGGCCATCCAAACGGCTATTTATGCCCTCAATTTCATGGTCTCCCTTTTTCAAACCGCCATGACGCGCAAATTTGGCCATGTGAGCTGCGAGGTCGGCATTATTCGTAACGACAGCTCCTGCGTCACCCATTGCCCCAAGGTTTTTCCCTGGATAAAAAGAGTAGCTTGTTGCAGAGCCTAACCCGGCAAGTGGGTGGCCACGATATTTTGCCAAGTGCGCTTGAGCAGTATCCTGAATAACCCAAAGGTCATTTTCAGCTGCTATATTAAGGATCGGTTCCATATCCGCCGGATGGCCATAGAGGTGAACTGGAATAATTCCCACCGTACGTTCTGTTAAGCAGGCGGCCAGCTTTTCCGGGTCCAGCGTGAATGTCTTAGGATCAATATCGCAGAACACAACACGCGCTCGTGCTTGAGACACGGTCTCACTTGTTGATATCCAAGACATCGCAGGAACAATCACTTCGTCGCCGGGTTTAACCCCGAGTGCGACCAGTGCGATATAGAGTGAATCTGTACCATTCGCGCAAGATACACAGTGGTCGACACCTACTTCATGAGCAAATGCGCTCTCGAATGCGTCTACCTCTGGCCCTCGGATGAAGGCAGATGTTTTGATAACGCGACGGATAGCCTCATCAATACTATCTTTGAGTTCAAGATACTGAGCATGTAGGTTTCCCATTGGAACCGAGATGGCTGAGTTTGTCATTTCTTATCTTTCGGAATTAATTGGCGATTATCTTTAATGAAATTTGCAGGGTTGCCTGCATATATTCCGGGCTTATCAATACTTCGTGTTACAACTGATCCCGCGCCAATTACCACGTCATCACAAATCGTTACCGGTAGAATCGTCGCATTGGAACCGATTGATACTCGGTCACCAATGGTTGTTGAATCCCATAGTGATTGGTTGCCACGGGCTGGACCACCTACGCTGAAACGGTCATTCACGAACATAACGCCATGTCCGACAAAACAGTCCTCACCAATAGAAACAAGCGAACAGACAAAGGCATGCGACTGTATTCGAGTGCTTGCGCCTACGCTTACATCGGACTGAATCTCGACGAAAGGCCCTATGAATACGTTATCTCCCAGCTTACAGCCGTATATATTGCAGGGTTCTACTATCGTTACCCCTGTACCCGCGCTAACGTCACGGATTGCAATAGTTTTCTTACGCAAATCGCCCAAAACTCACTCCTATTAATTATGGCCCAGTCGAGCACGGTTCGGCCGAAAGCGTAATGACACTTCTTTGCCAGTTTCGATGCTTTCATAGATCGCATTGATAAGTTCAAGGCTGCGGCGGCCTTGTAACCCGTCCACCAAATTGGCCCCGCCTTCGCTTAAGGATTGCACCACGTGGTCGTAATACTCTTTGTGCCCAAACCCATAAACGTTAGGCGGATTGACTGAGTATGTCGTCAGAACCTCGTTATCCCCTTCTTCGGATTCAGCAAAATTCCAAACCTTCATTTCATTAACCGCAAAGCCACCTATCTCGACCGTGCCTTTTTCACCTAGAATAGAGATTGACCCTTCAAGGTCTTTTGGCCGCGTTGCTGTTGTCGCTTCAATGATGCCCAATGCGCCATTGGCAAAGCGCAAGGTCACTACAGCAGTGTCCTCTGCTTCGATGTCGACCAGTGCGGTTCGTGACATCGCAAAAACGCTCTCAACAGATCCCATCATCCACTCCAACAGGTCTACATGATGGCTGGCCTGATTGGTTAGAACGCCACCATCTAGCGCCCATGTACCGCGCCATGGATCTTGATCATAATAGGACTGTGGCCGGCACCAGCGCACGCGAACAGTGCCCATTACAAGCTTTCCAAAGCGCTTTTTTTCTATCGCTCCGCGTAGCTTACTTACCGGCACGTTAAAACGGTTCTGTTTGATCACGAACAGTTTGATGTCGGCGCGGTCGCAGGCCTCGATCATGGCATCGGCATCTGATAATTTCAGTGCCATAGGTTTTTCGACAACAATATGAGCGCCATATTGCACCAACTCCAGCACGTGCCGTGCATGGTTCCCACTTTCGGTTAGAACAACGACGACATCAGGCTGTTGCGATCGCATCATATCATGCATATCGGTGAAATGAGGCACATTGTACTCCGCGCCTAATTTCTGTGCCTTGGACTCAATCGTGTCGCAAACAGCCGACAACTGAGCACCGGAAATCTGACCGGTTCCTAGCAGTTGCGCGTGGCGAACGGATATCCGCCCACAACCAACCAATGCAATTTTCAACATGTCTGTAATACCTTGTTCAATTCGATTTCAGTTATTCCGAGCTTCAGCCTCTTCGGTGCCTTCGAAAAAGCAGTTGGTGTCTGGTGGATCAGTCTCCACCAAAAATATCGCGTGTGAAAACTTTTCCAGCCACGTCTGCAATCCCCTCTTCCATTCTGTTCGCGATAATGACATCTGATTCTGCTTTGAAAGCATTGAGGTCGCCAATAACCCTAGAATTGAAAAAGTGGTCGTCCGTTAAGCTTGGCTCATATACGATAACTTCTATTCCCTTAGCCTTTATCCGTTTCATGATTCCCTGGATGGCAGATTGTCGAAAATTGTCCGACCCGGCCTTCATAACAAGCCGGTAGACACCAACAACACTTGGCTGCTTTGCAAGGATATGTTCGGCCAAAAACTCTTTTCGAGTTCTATTTGCGTCAACTATGGCTCGGATCAAGTTTTGAGGAACCTGAGAGAAATTGGCGAGCAGTTGTTTCGAGTCTTTCGGCAAGCAGTATCCGCCGTATCCGAAAGAAGGATTATTGTAATGAGTACCAATTCGAGGATCTAACCCAACACCATCAATGATCTGCCGGCTTTCCATCCCTCGAGCCATAGCATAGCTATCTAGCTCATTAAAAAACGCTACACGCATTGCTAGGTAGGTGTTCGAAAAAAGCTTGATCGATTCTGCCTCTTCAAGGTCGGCATACACTATTGGTACTTTTGTAGATTCTGCACCATCCGCCAACAATTTAGAAAATTCCTGCGCGCGTGAGCTATTTTCGCCTATAACAATACGGCTTGGGTGCAAATTATCGTAAAGTGCACGCCCTTCTCTTAGAAACTCCGGACTAAACATAATTCTATCGCACCCTAACTGCGTCCGAAGTTTGCGAACGTGGCCAACAGGTATCGTTGATTTAATTACGACTACAGCATCTTTATCAGCTTCAAGAACGGTTTTTGTAACAGAGTCGACAGCAGAAGTATCAAAAAAATCCGATGACGGATCATAGTTTGTTGGCGTCGCAACAACAACGTAACGCGCGCCTTTGATTGCTGTAAAAAGATCGGTTGTTGCTGTCAGGTTCAGCGGCTTAGTTGACAAATACTCTTGTAACTCAGCATCTACTATTGGGCATTGTCTACTGTTTACCATTGAAACGCGGTGTTCAGATATATCTACCGCTACAACTGTATTCGATTTTGAAAGAATAACAGCATTTGACAAGCCGACATAGCCAAGACCTACAATCGCAATTTTCATTCTAAAAACTTCCGTTAATTCGGTTATTCAATTTCGGCACTCCCCGGTAAACGGAGCATCTGACAATTTTATTTGTTCAGCTTAAGAAAGTGAGATATTATAAATGATAGCCTAATGAACCTAAACTCAGCTTCAGCTAATCTTATAATCTTTAAGCTATATCCGTTATATAAGCCAATTCTCTAAAACTTGACTTTAAAAACTATGTTGATCTTATTGATTTATCGGGCATTTCAGCCTTTAGCGCCTCAATCTCTTCCTTTAGCGCCTCATATTCTTCCATTTTACGTACCAAAAATGCACGTGTCAGGGTTGCTTTGCGGCCAATTCCTTTTGGGGTCAAAATATAGGCATATCGACGTTTGTCCTCTGCCGCTGTAAAGTTCCCCAACTTAACAAGACCTTTGTCTTTTAAAGCATTTAAAACGTAGTGGATTCCTCCCACACTTAAGCCAACTGACTTCGCCAGCTCTCTTTGGCTTAATTCAGGATTATCCTGTAACAGTCGTAGAATACGAAAATGCGTATCTTCCTTGACTGTTGAACGTTTGTTTTTCACATCTTCCATCCCTAGACAAAATGACAAGGACCTGCAGTATATACACTCGGTATCGTTCAGATTTGAACGATACCCAACCCTTCGAGGGCATACAAGAGGGAAAGTTGTGGTCTGTAGAAGACAGCCCCGCTGGCGATATGCGTCGGGCCAGGCAGCACTCTACCCATCACAACCTATCTAGTCTCGGAAAATTAGGTTGGCTCTTTGAAGCCAGGCTTTGGGAGGCGCTTCTGATAGTCATGTGAACAGTATTGGGCGGATGCAACCGGTCGTCGCAACACCCCATTTTAGGAGGTGTAGGTGACAAAAACAGGCAAACGAAAATCCGAACGTTCGACACGGGGAAAATTAAACTCGTCAGGGCGACCCCCTGTCTGGCACCGTGAAACTCTGTATCGGTTTTGGCGGGGTATTGCGATGGGGCCTTCCAGTGAGGAAGCTGCAGTTGAGGCAGGTGCTTCTTCGCCTGTTGGGAGCCGGTGGTTTAGGTGTTCTGGGGGAATGCCTTCCACACATCTCGCGCCCTCGGCTGCTTTGCTTAAAAGCCGCAACCTGACCTTTGCGGGCCGCTAGGAAATAGCCTTGGAATGTGCTCGCGGCGCCGGCGTGCGTACAATTGCGCGCAAACTTGGGCGGTCGCCCAGTACAATCTCACGTGAGATTAGGCGTAACTCGGCGACCCGAGGCGGAGACTTTGACTATCGTGCTCTCACAGCGCAGTGGCATGCAGATCGTGCCGCCCGCCGGCCAAAGGTCAGCAAACTGGCGAGCAATCCAACGTTACACGACTATGTGCAGGACCGGCTCGCAGGTCTAATAACTACGCCCAAGGGCGTCGCTTTTGATGGGCCCATCGTGGTATGGAAAAAACGGCGGGCTGTGCATCGACAAAGCCGACGGTGGTCCTTGGCGTGGAGCCCGGAACAGATCGCGCAGCGCCTGAAGGTGGACTTTCCCGAGGATCCGACCATGCGCATCAGTCATGCAGCCATCTATCAGGCACTCTACATCCAAGGTCGCGGCGCCCTGAAACGGGAACTCTCAGCCTGCCTTCGCTCTGGGCGGGCACTGCGCCTGCCCCGAGAACGAGCTCGAAATCGAGGTAAGTCCTTCCTTACGAATGCGTTAATGATCAGCGACCGTCCGGCTGAAATCGATGACAGGGCGGACCCGGGACATTGGGAGGGTGACCTTATTCTCGGCCTTGGTAGCTCGTCGATCGGTACTCTAGTGGAGCGCCCGACGCGCTTTACGATGCTTTTGCATCTGCAGCGCATGGAAGGCCATGGTAAAGCCAAGTCGGTCAAAAATGGTCCAGCTCTCGCCGGTCATGGGGCCGAAACCGTCCGCGATGCCGTCTCCGAAAATATCATGGATCTTCCTTCACATCTGCGCCGCTCCCTGACCTGGAATCAGGGCGTCGAGATGGCACAGCATGCTCAGCTTCGGATCGACACTGGTATCGAAATCTACTTCTGAGACCCTCAGAGCCCTTGGAAGCGCGGCAACGATGAAAATACCAACGGTCTGCTTCGCCAGTACTTTCCAAAGGGCACTGATCTCAGCCGTCATGGCACTGAAGAGATGAGCGCTGTCGCCCGTGCGCTCAAGACAAGGCCACGCATAACGCTTGACTGGCAAACGCCTGCAGAGGCACTCGACCGGCTGCTCAAACATGATATAAACGAAGGTGTTGCGACGACCGGTTGAATTCGCCATGCGAGCCACGATCCGTGTGGTGAATGCAGCCCTCCGGTGGTTGTCGCAACGCCACGGGCAGGTCCAGTGCCCGGATCGCCAGATCCCGCTTCATGCCGTTACTGACCGCCCAGCCGATGACACGCCGAGAATACAGATCGCGTATGACGGCCAGATACAGCCAACACTCACTGGTCCAGATATAGGATATATCGCCCGCCCATTCTTGGTTTGGGGCATCAGCCGAGAAGTCCTGGTCCAGCAAATTAGGCGCAATGTTGAACGCGTGGTTACTGTCAGACTAAGCCTTGTATTTCTGGGTCGTGACGATCTCGATGTCGTTTTCACGCATCAAGCGGCCAATGCGTCGGTGCCCGATCTTCAGTCCCAGCTCCTGTAATTCCTCGGTCATGCGCGGCCTTCCATAACTTTGCAGGCTCAGGCGGTGCTGTTCGCGGATATGGGCTCGGAACACCATATCATCGCATTGTCGTTGGCTCATTGGTCGAACCTTCCATGCACGAAAGCCGCGCGATGTGACCCCGCCTAACCCGGCACAGAAATTCGGCTGGCCATTCTTCTTTCCATACTTCGATGAACGCAAATTTCACCGGCTTTGGCCTGCAAAAAAGATAGCCGATTTTTCTAACCTTCCCCTCTCCTCGCGCAGCAAGCGGACCTCTTTGCGCAGACGCTCGTTTTCTTTTTCAACGTCCTCGTGTGGTCCAGACATCAGATCGTCATGTCGATGCTTTTGGACCCAATTGTTCAGCGTCGACAGTCCAACCCTTAAATCGAAGGCCGCTTGTGGACGTATCAGTCCACTGGACGTCACGATGCGCACAGCATTACGGAGAAACTCGACCGTATATCCCATTGCCAATCTCAATCTCCTCCATAGCAAACATTGCTCGAAAGAGACCAGAACTAAACCGGGGCAAGCCCATTGTGAAAAGTTCACAGCTGTGAACTCTGACCTATGGGCCAACCTATCGCCTCTTTTGTTGCAACCATTTCTAAACTACCTCCACAGCAAAAGCCCAAAGTCAGGAAACGAACCTATGAAAAAGCCTTCATCACTGGCACCGCCGGGTTCACCGGTTACCATCACGCGCAGCTTCTGCTTGAGGAGGTTTTTCGCGTTCATGGCTTCGACGGGAAGACTGACTACTAGTACGCCAGCTTGAAACAGCGCCGGCATCACATGTTATTGCAGAACCCACATTTCTTGTTGGCCGAAGGATGCTGGAAGACTATACTTTGATCAGTAAAGCCACCGATGACTTCGCCCCCGTCGTGGTCGCTCACTTCTCCGCGCAAGCAGACGATCGCTATTCGCTGGGGAACCCCCACGCCTATCTCGACAGCAATATCATCAGCACATTAAACGTGACGGATGTTGCCCACGGGTTGAAAGTTGAACATCTGTTGATGGCCTCGACGTCCTAGGTTTACGGGGCCAACGAAGAGATGCCGTTCATCGCTACAGTCAGGGCTGACACCGCCCTCACCTTCTATGTTGCGACGAAAAGGCGAACGGGTGCATAGCGCATTCCTATGCGCATCTGTGGGATCTACCGACGACCAAGCTCCGGCTTTTTACGGTCCATGGACCATATGGGAGGCCCGATCTTGCATTGTTCAACTCCGGTGATGCGATCATTGATGGGTGCCCGATTGATATCTACAATCATGGCGACATGTTTCGCGACTTTACTATGTGGCTGACGTGGTGCGAGCCATCCGACTGTTGAGAGACACCCCGCCTGTCCGGCCTAAGGATCGGGAAGTGCCTGGGGGCGACAGCTTGACCCCTGTAGTGCCCTACCGGATCGTTAATATTGGGAACTCCGACAAGGTGCGCCTGCTCAAGTTTGATGATGCGATCGAGTACGAGCTTGGTCAAAAGGCCATCCGTAACTACATGTAGATGGGCGATGTGCCCGCGACTTGGGCGTATGCGGAACTGCTAGAGACCCTCGCGGGTTACAAACCACAGACCTATATCAAAGTTGGTATTCGGGAATTTTTAGCTTGGTTCCGTGACTATTTCACCAAGTGTTATTTTTTGACGAGAAGTTTGCGATTCCTACCTTAAATGATACCCCAATGCCGTGATCGCCTTGGGGTAAGTTGACCTGCCTTTGGCGGTCGAATCTAGTAAGAAGCGCAAAGTCGTCGGCTTGGACATCAATACAGCCCGCATCGCAGAACTGCGGGCTAGCAAGGACAATACGCTCAAATTTGATGCTGCGGAAATGGCCGAGGCTGCACATCTGTCGTTTACCGATTAACTAGATGATCTTGCCGAATGTCCCATCTTTGTCGTCACCGTCCGACGGCGGTCGACGACCATAAGCGCCCTGCCCCCTTTGAAGAAAGCGTCGGAGACAATCGGAGAGGTTCTGAAACGCGATGATCTCGTGATCTGTGAATCCACCGTCTATCCCATTGCCACCGAGAAAGAATGCGTGCCGGTGCAGCAGAAAGCATCAGGCCTGAGGCTCAATCAGGACTTCTTTGCAGGCTATTCGCCCGAACGCATCAGCCCTGTCGACAGGAGCCTTCGGTTGCCGGCCATCGTCAAGGTCACCTCCGGCTCGACACCTGAAATTGCGGTAAAGTTAATTTGCTCAACGCGTCGATCATCACGGCTCGAACCCACAAGGCACATTGAACCGCCCCGGGTTTTCCGGAGAGTAACACACTCAAAGGATGAGCCTTATGACCAAGCAGAGATTCACCCCCGCCTATCCTGACGAGCTCCGCGAACGCGGTGTTCGGCTTTTCCGAGAGAACCGTGCTGATTATGCCAGCTACACGGCAGCCTATAAGGCAATTGCGCCGAAGCTTGGCTGTTCACCGGACAGCTTGCCCGTCTGGTGTCAGCAGGCCGAACGCGATGTCGGGCAACGGGCCGGGCTGACAAGTGCCGAGAAAGATCGGATCACGGAACTTGAGCGTGAGGTCCGTGAAATGCGCCGAGCCAACGAGATCCTGAAGAAGGCCAGCGCATATTTCGCGGCGGCGGAGCTCGACCGCCCGTTCCGCAAATGATCGCGTTCATCGACGATCATCGTGGCGTCTTTGGTGTCGGGCCGATCTGCCGGGTCTTGGGGATCGTACCATCGACATATTACGCCTTCAAGGCCGTGGAGCGTGATCCGGTCCTGGCATCGGACCGGGCTAGGCAGGATCAGCTGGACATGGCCGCCATCAAGCAGGCATTCGATAGCAGCCGGGGCCGGTATGGCGCACGCAAGGTCTGGCATCAACTGCGCCGCAGCGGACACGACATCGCCCGCTGCACGGTGGAGCGGCTGATGAAGATCATGACATTACAATGTGCTGTCCGTGGCAAGAAGGTGATCACGACCAACCCCGATACAGCCCAACCCTGCCCGGCTGACAAGGTGAACCGGGCCTTCGTCGCCGATATGCCGAACCGGCTCTGGGTTTCGGATTTCACCTATGTCTCAAGCTGGCAGGGTATGGTCTATGTCGCCTTCGTGATCGACGTCTTCGCCCGCAAGATCGTCGGCCGGCGTGTCTCCACCTCGATGACGACCAGTTTCGTGTTGGATGCCCTGAACCAGGCCATCTGCCAGAGGGCGCCATCTGAGGCGGACAAGCTGATCCATCACAGCGACCGAGGCAGCCAAGGCGGATTCAACCGGTCGTCGCAACACCTTCGATCATATCCTGTTTGAGCAGCCGGTCGAGAGCTTCTGCCGGTGTTTGCCAACCCAATGTCTTTCGAGGGCGCGTGTTCAGTGAGTGCGCAACAGCGCTCAACTCGTCAGCGCCATGCTGGCTGAGGTCCGTGCCCTTGGGAAAGTATTGGCGGAGCAAACCATTGGTGTTCTCATTGCTGCCACGCTGCCAGGGGCTTTGAGGGTCGCAGAAGTAGATGTCGAGACCGGTATCGATCAGCAGCTGCACGTGTTGGGCCATCTCGGCACCTTGGTCCCAAGTCAGTGAGCGACGCAATTGAGCAGGCAAGCTACCAATCGTCTCGGCGATGGCATCGCGGACGGCTTCGGCGCCGTGACCGGCAAGGGCTGGTCCATTCCTAACTGGTTTTGCTGTCCCATGGCCCTTCATTCGTGACAGGTGCAAGAGCATGGTGAAGCGAGTTGTGCGTTCGACCAGTGTACCGATCGCCGAGCTGCCAAGACCAAGAATGAGGTCGCCCTCCCAATGGCCCGGAACCGCTCTGTCGCTGATCTCTGCCGGGCGATCGCTGATCGTCAACGCATCAGTGAGGAAGGATTTGCAGCGACTGCATCCGCGTTTACGCGGCAATCTGAGCGCACGACCGGACCGTAGACACGCGGAGAGCTCTCGCTTCAGCGCGCCGCGTCCCTGGATGTAGAGAGCCTGATAAATGGCTTCGTGGCTGATGCGCATTGTCGGATCCTCTGGGAAGTCCACCTTTAGTCGCTGCGAGATCTGTTCCGGGCTCCAGGCAGACGACCAGCGACGGCTTTGCCGGTGAACAGCCCGCCGACCTTTCCATACCACAACAGGCCCATCGAAGGCGATGCCGTCTGGTGTGGCGATAAGGCCGGACAGCCGATCTTGCACATAGTCGCGCAGAGTGAGATTGAGCGTGAGCTTGCTGGCTTTTGGCCGCTTAGCCGCACGGTCAGCATGCCATTGTGCGTTGATCGCACGGTAGTCGAAGTCTCCGCCACGGGTGGCCGAGTTGCGCCTGATCTCTCGGGAGATCGAGCTGGGCGATCTCCTAAGCTTCCGGGCGATGGCACGGACACTTGTGCCCCTCGCGCACTCCAAAGCTATTTCCTCACGTTCTGCGAAGGAAAGGCCACGGTTCTTCAGTAAAGGCGTCGATGGCGCAAGATGTGTGGGAGGCATTCCGCCAGAACTCCGAAACCATCGCGTTCCGACGGGCGCAGAAACACCTGCTTCAACGGCGGCATCCTCACTGGATAGCCCCTCTGCAACCGCCCGCCAGAACCAGCATAGATTCTCACGTTGCCCGACTGGCGGCCTTCCTGGTGAATTTAATTTGTCCCGGGTCGAACGTTCGCATTTTCGTCTGCCTGTTCTTGTCATCTACACCTCCATCAACGGGGTGTTGCGACGACCGGTTGAATCCGCCCAATACCTGTCGATCCGATACACCGAGCGGCTGGCTGACGCGGGGATCGACACCTCGGTCGGCAGTGTCGGGGATTCCTATGACAATGCTCTGTCCGAAAGCATCATCGGCCTGTTCAAGACCGAGGTGATCAAGTTCCTCGGCCCTTGGAAATCGGTCGGCCAGGTCGAATGGGAAACACTGAAGTGGGTCGACTGGTATAACAACACCCGACTGCACAGCGCCATCGGCTACGTCACGCCGCAAGAAGCAAAGGAGGCATTCTACGAAACCTTGAACGCTGCCGAAAAAGAAGCTTAATCATTGAACCAGAAACTCTCCGAAAAACCCGGGGCGGTTCACATTCGATCCGAGCGGCCGAGGCTGCTAAAGTGATAGAAAACACCCAGCGGGAGGTAGATATCGCGCTGGTGAATGAACTGGCGCTGATCTCACGCGATATTCCGGAGGCAGGGGCCCGTACACTAGTTATGAGTCTGATCTTCAAGAAGAACTGCCCCTATCTGCGCAACACGCCTGTGATCGAAATCTTCCATATGCTAAAGACCTACGGTGCTGCCGCTGGTATCTACTGCCCTTAGGTGAATAGCGCGCATGCACAGCGGAAATACCGACTGGAGTTGACGAAAACTCTAGAAAGCCGAGGGTAGGATTCCATCATTGTGGCAGTCGCGCATGAGGTGTTTCTAAAAGACGATATCGTCGAGAGCTATGCGTAGGACAACGCCGTGGTTTTTGACACGAAGGGCATCTTGCGACGAAGTCCGGGCGCTCTGCGGCGGTGACCTTTAGCACCTGAGCATCTCATTATTTCCTCTACAGATTTCGGCTGTGGTTGCATTTTCCAAGGCACGGATCATGCTCGCGCTGGAGAAAACGCCAAGCTCGGCCTTCTTTCCCAAGACCCGCAGATAGGCTGACGGGCTTTTGATTATCGCGAAACGTTCCAGCATCGCCGCCAGAACCGTTGCAGCCTGCGTCTGACCCATCTGGGATTTCACGGCAGTCCAGATGGAAGGCTGAATGCCCATCATGGGGCTTACGGTGTCCGCAAGCCTGACCAAGTCGTCCCAATTTCGAACGCCATCGCCAGAATACGCCTGTATTTCTGTGCAACTGCTCAACACCTGCTGCAGGGGAGGTGGAGGGTGTCTCGTTCCTTCGGCGGATACGGGTTCCTCTACAGCCCTGCTATTTTTTTCAGTAAAATATTCTTTATTTGAATTCTGATTGCGCTGCTCAATTTCAGCGTCGCTGGTGCTCGTTTTTACTGAAAAAGGGGCGTCGATGTGGACAATGGCTTCCTCCAAAGCGGCTTGGAGCTTGGTCTGAAGATTAACCAGGTCATCCAGATCAAGCTTTCGGCGCAGGTCTCGGGCGGTGAGGCGCGCTAGGTCATCGAGACGGTCCCAAACGGGCAAGTTAGGGACGATTTTGATCCCGTATTCGATATACCCCGCAAGATCGCGTCGCATAAGGCTGACGGTGTCGCGTAACCGTTTGCGGCGGGCTTCCGTCGCTTCGATCTCGGCCGCGATTTGTGAGAATTCGGCGAAGCGAGAGGCGAGGGGGGTCAGGTCAAAACCGAAGGCCAGCTTCGGGCCAGCACCACGCCGGACGTAGCGTTTGCCGTTGGGGCTGTCGCGGCGCAGGATCATGCCTGCATTTACCAAACGTGCGATGTGGCGTCGCATAGTGGAGCAGGGCATACCGTTTAGCCGCTCGCAGATCGTCTTGTTGGAGGGGTAGACGATGGAAGCACTGTTGCCACCAAGCTCGGTTTCGGGGTGAAAGCCGAGGAGCGTTTGCAACACTGTCAGGTCACGGTCCGATAGTCCATAATGCTGGCGGGCAGTCGCCAAGCGGCGCAGGGCATTCCATTTGCTGATTGGCTGGATATCGGGGCGCGATGCCTCGGCGTGATGTTTCAGTTGGACAAGATTAATGGGTCGCCGGAACGACGATACGGGTGTATATTCCATGTTTCTTACACAAAGACAAAAAATCAGGCTCCGCGAATCACATAAGACTTGCGAATTTGGGCTCCGACCATTAGCTTGAAAGTGCTAGAAACAAGTCAGGGTCTCGTGGAGCGTTGGTTTTGCGGGACCTTTTCTTTTAGTCTTTTACGTGCCTCCTTTTCATTGTTACTCTTTTCCTAAGTACTAGCGACGTTGAAGCCAGCGGGTATGAAGTTCTTCGATCAAATCCTGACTTTGTGCTTCGATCCAATCGGCAAAAGGGCCTTTTTTCAGATCAAGCGAAACGCCTTTGGGCGAGCGCACGATCTTGCCGGCCGCCTTGCCGCCCACGGTCAGTTCGACGGTGAGCGTGCTGGGACGAACAGGGGGCGTTTTAGCAGGTTTGTCAGGCACCCCTAGCGCGGTCATCACGGCTTCGAAGGCCTTGACGGACAGATCGGTCGGGTCAGTATGACTATCATCAATGACCATGGCGTCGGAGCGGACGGTATCGGCGATTTCGATCAGCCGGTCACGGTCGATCTGGCGGGTCTCGATGGCTTTGCTCAAAGTCTCCCATCGAGGGCGCCCAATGCCATGAGCTGCCCCGATGGAGCGGATCAGGTCGCGGCCGATCTGTTCGGCAATCGCGATGGCCATGGAGATGGAGGATTTCGTGACGGTCAGCACCTCGGCCACCTGAGTCTGGTTGCCAAAGCCGGTTTCCACCAGTTCCTGGGCAAAGAGGGCGCGCTCGATGAACGACAAATCGCGGCGGGCCATGTTTTCGGATATCTGAGCGCGCACGGCAGCGTCATCCTGTCTCTTATACACATCTCCGAGCCCACGAGACCGAGGCTGATCTCGTA
>OJBD01000087.1_pt1 | contig 20242 bp, 16 predicted proteins | sample 1590481 | NCBI WGS metagenome assembly OJBD01 (sample SAMN05416811, study PRJEB24817) | seawater metagenome | isolation source: Sea water | place: Canada:Atlantic | collected 2013-07 | reverse complement strand
CGATGCTTTCGCTGCTGTCCTGCGTCCATTCGATGGTGCTGAGGGTCATTTTGCTTTCCTCGGCGATCTGTTCCAGCGTGGCCCCACCTGCCAATTGGTCGTCCAGATCCTGGGCGCGGACCTCTACCAGACGGGCCGCGCGGTCCGCGGCAAGGTCTTGCACCAGCGTCGGGCGGGCTTCTTCGAAGGTGGTATTCAGCGACGGCAGCACACCGTTCACACGGAACAATGCAGGCCCGAGGTTGCTGGGCAGCGGGCCGACAATATCACCCACTTCGGCAGCAAACACGGCGTCCCCTGCGGCACCCAACTGTTGCTGGCTCAGATCGCCAAGATCCACATCCGACAGGGAAAGCCCGCGGTCCGCGACCAGCCCCTCAAATGTGTTGCCATCAACCTCGAGCGCGGCGGCGGCCTGATCGGCTGCCTCCTGATCGCGGAAGACCAGACGTTCGACCAAGCGGCGTTCAGGCTGGATGTATTCATCCGCGCGGTCATCATAGGCGGCCTGTAGCTCTTCGTCGGTCAGCTCTACCTCGTCCAGCAGATCCTGCGGGCCCATGGTGATATAGCTGATGGTCTTGCTGGCGGGCAGAATGAACTGATCGGCGTTCTCGTCGTAATAGGCCTGCAACTGCGCATCGGTTGCGTCGGGCAGGGGCGCATCCAGATCATCTTGCGTCAGTTTGGCCCAGGTAAAGCTGCGCTGCTCGCCCACATAGGAGACAAGCGTGTCGGCATAGGCGTCGGGCATCGCAACACCGCCGGTGATCGCTTCCTGCAATAGGGTGCGGCCCGCTTCCTCGCGCAGCGATTGTTCGAATTCATTCTCGTTCAGACCGGCCTGCTGGAGCGCAAAGCGATAGCCCTCGCGGTCGAAATTCCCGTCAACGCCTTGGAACGACGGGATTTCCACAACGCGTTCGCGCAGGTTTGCGTCGCCGATGGACAGGCCCATCTCGTCGGCCTCATTGTCGAGCGCGCGCAAACGGACCAGACGTTGCAGCACGGCACGGTCCAGCCCGATGGCTTGGGCTTCTTGAAAGCTAAGCTGTTCGCCGGACTGGCTTTCGATGGCGCGGATCTGCTGCTGCAGCTCGCGGGCGTAATCGTCAACCGAGATAGACTTGTCGCCCACTTCGCCGACGGTGCGTGCGCTACCGTTCAGATTGACCGCGCCAAAACCGCCCAGACCCAGGATCAAAAGACCCATCAGCCCCCATACTGCGGTTTTCGTAAAGCTGTTGCCTTTGGCTTTCATGGTGTCATCCCTTAAACGCACGTTTTGCCCTGTCTATGCGGTGCGCGGCAGGGGGGCAAGAGCCGCGTTAGACCTGTGTCAGACGGTCAAACAGCACCTCGATGCCTGCGACATCCAGATTGGCAAAAGCGATGCGCAGATGCCGCCCGCCGGTGATATCCTCTGCCGGATGGAACATGGTGCCGGGCAGGGTCAGCACGGCCGCCTCGCGCACCAGCCGCGGGGCCAATGTGGCAGAGCTTTCGTCAAAGGGATGCGAGAGATAGGCGAAATAGCCGCCAAGCCCCAAAAGCTTCCAGCCTTTCGCGTCCAAACGGTGCATACTGTCGGCAATCGCCTGTCGCCGCGCCAGGATCTCGCGCCGCTCGCCGGCCAGCCATGTGTCAAGGTTCTGCATCCCCCAAAGGGCGGCATGCTGACCGATCTGGCCGGGGCAAATGGCAACGGTATCCAGGAACTTCTCAACCTCGGCGAGACGCGTCTGGGAGGCGACAATCGCGCCCACTCGGTGACCAGTCAGACGGTAGGCCTTTGAAAAAGAATATAAATGGATCAACGTATCGTGCCAGTCGGGGTCCTGAAACAGACGGTGCGGCGGGCCGGAACGACTGTCAAAGTCGCGATAGGTCTCGTCCAGGATCAGGGCGATACCGCGCGCACGGGCCAGATCGAAAAACGCCTGCACCAGCTCTTCGGGGTATTCAACGCCGCCGGGGTTGTTGGGCGTGACCAAGGCGATGGCACGGGTGCGGTCGGTGATCAGGGCGGCAGCCTGATCCGGGTCGGGCAAGAGCGTATCGCCCACCGGCAGCGGCACGGCGGCGACGCCCGACATATCCAGCCACATCTTGTGGTTAAAGTACCACGGCACCGGCAGGATCACCTCGTCCCCCTCGGCACAGAGCGTGGCAATCGCAGCGGCAAAGGCCTGATTGCAGCCCGATGTAATCGCCGCTTGCGCGGGCTCTACCGCGCCAGCGTAATGGGCGCTGACCTGCGCGGCCAGCTCGTCGCGCAATTCGGGCAGACCCAGCACCGGCCCGTAAAGATGCGCATCATCGTTGTTCAGCGCGACATCAGCCATGGCCTGCCGCATGGCCTGCGGTGGCGGATCGACAGGGGCGGCTTGGCTCACGTTGATCAGGGGGCGGTCGGCGTCAAAATGGACGCCCGTCAACCAGCGGCGCGCCTCCATCACCGGAGGAGAGAAAGTCGCGGCGGTACGCGGGGTCATGGTCAATGCTCCTGACTGGGCGAGGGAGGGGGCGCTTCGGCGAGCGGACCAGCGCAAAGTCTGACACGGCGCGGGGCCGCTGCTTCCAAATGGTCCTAAATCCTCGCCGAAGGCAGGTATCTGCGGGGGTGCCGTTTAGTCTTTGCCGCGGTAGGGCTCTACATATTGCAGCGCCATATCCCAGGGGAAGAAAATCCACGTATCCTGGCTGACTTCGGTAATGAAGGTATCCACCTGCGGGCGGCCCTTGGGCTTGGCATACACGGTGGCCAGATGCGCATTGGGATAAAGCTGGCGCACGACTTCAAGGGTTTTACCGGAATCTACCAGATCGTCGATGATCAGGATACCGGTGCCGTCGCCCATCAGCTCTGCATCGGGGGCCTTGAGCACGACCGCGTCCGATTGATCCTGATGGTCATAGGACTTGATCGAAATCGTGTCGACGGTGCGGATATCCAGCTCTCGGGCGGCGATCATCGCGGGGGCCATACCGCCACGGGTGATCGCAACCACAGCACGCCAGCCGCCGTCATCGGGGCCCATGCCGTCCAGACGCCACGCCAGCGCACGGCTGTCACGGTGGATCTGGTCCCAGCTGATGTGAAACCCTTTTTCATGGGGCAGGCGCGAGGCATCCTTGCTCATGTCGTTATTCCTTTGCCATGTCTGGGGCGTCGACGGCTTTCATGCCCACCACGTGATAGCCCGCATCCACATGCAGGTTCTCGCCCGTCGTGCCCGAGCCAAGATCGCTAAGCAGGAACAGCGCGGATTTACCCACATCGTCGATGGTCACGTTGCGACGCAGGGGCGAGTTATACTCGTTCCACTTCATGATATAGCGGAAGTCGCCGATGCCGGATGCGGCCAATGTCTTGATCGGGCCGGCGCTGATCGCGTTAACGCGGATGCCGTCCTTGCCCAGATCCTCGGCCAGATATTTGACCGATGCTTCCAGAGCGGCCTTGGCGACGCCCATCACATTATAATGCGGCATCACTTTTTCGGCACCGTAATAGGTGAGCGTGACCGCGCTGCCGCCGGACTTCATCATCTTTTCCGCGCGCTGCATCACAGCGGTGAAGGAGTAGACAGAGATATCCATCGACATCGCGAAATTGGCGCGGCTGGTGTCGACATAACGCCCGCGCAATTCGTTCTTGTCAGAGAACCCGATCGCGTGGACGATAAAGTCGATCCCGTCCCAACGTTCGCCCAAAGCGGTAAACAGCGCGTCAATCGACTCTTCCGACCCGACATCGCAGGGCAGGACCAGATCGCTGCCCAGTTGCGCCGCCAGCGGATCGACCCGCTTTTTCAGCGCCTCGCCTTGATACGAGAATGCCAGCTCTGCACCGGCATCCGCGAGGGTGCGTGCGATGCCCCAGGCAATCGACTTGTCATTGGCGAGGCCCATGATAAGCCCACGTTTGCCTGCCATCAGGTCATTTGCCATTGTACTTCCTTCGACTATGTCACTGAACTTTTATCCGGTTTATGCTATTGATAGTTTGGCATCAAGGCTGCACGGTGATCGCGGCACTTGAGAGGACGCCGTGATAGACCGCCCTGGCGGTTTTTCGGCGCGACAGTGTGTTTAGTTGTTCTAGTATGTCATTTGATGTAAGGCATTGTCGCAAGATTGCGTCGATGCGCAAGGAAGGGGATCATGATCATGGAAGTGCGCAAAGGCATTTTTGCCGGTGACGATCCCTTTGTGATTGCGCGCCGCTGGCTGGATGAGGCAACGCAGACAGAGGTCAACGACCCAAATGCCATCGCGCTATCGACCGTGGATGCCGACGGTTTGCCCAATGCGCGCATGGTATTGCTGAAAGAAATCGAAGACGCGGCATTCGTCTTTTATACAAACTACACCAGCGCCAAGGCGCAAGAACTGGATCACGCGGGCAAGGCTGCTTTCGTGATGCATTGGAAATCCCTGCGCCGCCAGATACGGGTGCGCGGCGTGGTTTCCAAAGAAGAAGGCCCGCAGGCGGACGCATATTACAAGTCGCGTTCGCTCAAAAGCCGGTTGGGGGCCTGGGCCTCTGACCAATCGTCCCCTTTAGCCAGCCGTGCGTCATTGGTCGCCGAAGTGGCAAAAGTCACCGCCAAAAAGGGGCCAAACCCAGACCGTCCACCTTTTTGGGGGGGCTACCGGATCACCCCGGTCGAAATCGAGTTCTGGGCCGACGGAGAGTATAGATTGCATGACCGTTTTGTCTGGCGACGTGCCGAACAAAACGGTGATTGGAGCGTAACGAGATTGAACCCATAAGGCGGCTTTTGCCGCTGATATTTTGTACGCGGGCACGCTGTTGCCTGACCTAGAGAAGACCAAAGGACATTTGTGTCAGAAGTATCCAGCAATAGCTCTGCCATTTCCGGCGTGGTGAAATGGTTCGACCCTGCGAAGGGGTTCGGTTTCGTTGTCTCAGACGCTGGCGGGCCTGATATCCTGTTGCACGTCAATGTGTTACGTAATTACGGTCAAAGCTCTGTCGCGGACGGTGCGCGCATTGATCTGACGGTGCAAAAGACCGAACGCGGGGTGCAGGCGACCCAGGTCCATGCGGTACACCCGCCCGCTGCTGCTCAGGCGATGGCGTTGTCGGATATTGTGGGCATTGATCCCGCGCTGGTGGCCGCCGCACCGCTGGAGCCCGCGCGGGTCAAATGGTTCGATAAGTCCAAAGGCTTTGGTTTCGCGAATGTGTTTGGCAAAAGCGATGACATCTTTCTACATATAGAAGTGTTGCGCCAGTCGGGCCTGTCGGATTTGCAACCGGGCGAGGCATTGGCGCTGCGGGTCATTAACGGGGAACGCGGCCAGATGGCGGCAGAGGTACATGCATGGGAAACGGTACGACTCGATTCATCTGGCACCGCGCAAAGCTGATCCGCGCGGGTCTTATGGCCTTTGCCACTCTGGCGATGGCAGGGGCTGCCGCTGCCAAATGCAGTGACACCAGCGTGACGTTGCGCGGCGACTGGGGGCAGGCGCGCTTTAGCGTCGAGATTGCCGATGATGCCGGTGAACGTGCCCAAGGATTGATGCACCGCACCTCACTGGCGGGCAGCGCGGGTATGCTCTTTATCTATGAAGAACCGCAGCCGCTTAGCTTTTGGATGCGCAACACATTGATTCCCCTCGACCTATTGTTCATCGATTCCCACGGTGTGGTGCAGCACATCCACCAAAATGCGATTCCGCTCGACGAATCTCCGCTTGAGGGGGGCAGTGATGCGCTGCTGGCGGTGTTGGAAATCAACGGCGGGTTAAGCGCGCGGATGGGCATCACACCGGGGACAGAGCTGCGCCATCCCGCGTTTGCAGGGCGCAATCCGGCATGGCCCTGTTAGTTCGTCAGAAACTATCATTTTCTGTGAACTTAGGGCTTTTCAATCCGATTGCTTGGGGCTAAGTAGGCCGCAGTCGGGGCGTGGCGCAGCCTGGTAGCGCACCTGTTTTGGGTACAGGGGGTCGGAAGTTCGAATCTTCTCGCCCCGACCACTTTAAGAACCACCACATATAGTGTTCCTGATCTGCTTCATGCAGATCAGAACGCTGTATTTGTGTGCAGTCGTTCTTTTTTGCCACAGAAGCACGCTCTAAATCTGGTGAGATAGCCGGGTTTGCGAACCTATATCTGGTGGCTGCATAAATTTTTATCATCCACAGTTACGCCATGTTTATCCCCAGCCCGCTGTTTGGGATTTTGTGGATAACTCAAGCGATACATGAGCCAGCCGCGCTAAACCTTAGCGTTTATTAACTTTATCCGCGGTGTGGAAAATCACCCTCGTGATCCGCTGTCTGTGCATATCATTTCGCTGAATCACCGCGCCGACCGAAGCTTCAAAAAATGCCGATCCGGTCAAGATGCAACTTCCCTTGTTTCGATAATAAAGCCGTTGACCGAATAGGGCTGCATACGTCAGTTTGTGTAAATCGACGGGCGGGCCACTACATCTGGTGATTGATCGGGGTGGCGTGCTGATCGGGTGACATTGGGTTTTGCACTTTTGCGCCGGTTAAACGGCTTGATCCAAGACCAACCTGATGCGGGTGCGGGGGACGATGCACACCGGCGATAGGTTTGGCGGCCCGATCATGCCGCTGGTTGAGAGTTTGAAAATTTGGGGCAGCACTTATGAAAATCGAGAGAAAATTCACGCGATCCGGTCAGGATGCCTACGCAGAACTGGACTTTGTGAGCACAGCCTCCGAAATCCGCAATCCTGACGGGTCGGTGGTCTTTCGCCTCGATAACGTCGAAGTGCCCTCCAGCTGGAGCCAGGTCGCCTCTGATGTGATCGCCCAGAAATATTTCCGCAAGGCAGGCGTCCCGTCCGAGACCAAGAAGGTCAAGGAAAAGGGCGTGCCAGAATTTCTCTGGCGTTCGGTGCCGACCGATGACGCGACCATGGGCGGCGAGACATCGTCGAAGCAAGTGTTCGACCGTCTGGCGGGCGCTTGGGCCTATTGGGGTTGGAAAGGTGGCTATTTCACCACTGAAGAAGACGCCCAAGCCTATTATGACGAGATGCGCCATATCCTGGCCAGCCAGCGCGGCGCACCCAACAGCCCGCAATGGTTCAACACCGGTCTGCATTGGGCCTACGGCATCGATGGTCCCGCGCAGGGGCATTACTATGTCGATTACAAATCCGGCAAGCTGACGCGGTCGACATCCTCTTACGAGCATCCGCAGCCCCACGCTTGCTTCATCCAGTCTGTCGCTGACGATCTGGTAGGGGACGGCGGCATTATGGACCTATGGGTCCGCGAGGCGCGTCTGTTCAAATACGGGTCCGGTACCGGCACCAACTTCTCGAGCCTGCGGGCGGCGGGCGAGAAACTGTCGGGCGGGGGGAAATCCTCTGGCTTGATGGGCTTTTTGAAAATCGGTGACCGTGCGGCAGGCGCGATCAAATCGGGTGGCACCACACGGCGCGCGGCCAAGATGGTGATCGTTGATGCGGACCACCCCGATATCGAGGATTTCATCAACTGGAAGGTCATCGAAGAGCAAAAGGTGGCGAGCATCGTCGCTGGCTCGAAGATGCATGAACGCGAGCTGAACAAGCTGTTTGCCGCGATCAAAGCATGGGACGGCGCAGAGGCCGACGCCTATGACCCCGCCAAGAACGACCAGCTGAAGGCCGCGATCCGCAGCGCGAAAAAATGCGCGATCCCAGAGACATACGTCAAGCGCGTGCTGGATTATGCCAAGCAGGGTCATACCTCGATCGAATTCCCGACCTATGACACAGACTGGGATTCCGAAGCCTATTCCTCGGTCTCGGGCCAGAACTCCAACAACTCGATCCGGGTGACCAACGCTTTCCTGCACGCCGTCGAAAAAGACGCCGATTGGGAACTGCTGGACCGCACCACCGGGCGCGTGTCAAAAACCATCCGTGCCCGTGACTTGTGGGAGCAAGTCGGCCACGCCGCATGGGCCTGCGCCGATCCCGGTATCCAGTATCACGACACGGTCAACGACTGGCACACATGCCCCGAAGACGGCGCGATCCGCGGGTCGAACCCTTGTTCCGAATATATGTTCCTGGATGACACGGCCTGTAACCTTGCGTCGATGAACCTGCTGACCTTCCTGCAAGACGGGGAGTTCATGGTCGAAGACTATATGCACGCCTCGCGTCTGTGGACCGTTACGCTCGAAATCTCGGTGATGATGGCGCAGTTCCCGTCCAAGGAAATCGCGCAGCGGTCCTATGATTTCCGCACGCTGGGTCTGGGCTATGCCAACATCGGCGGTCTGCTGATGAACATGGGCTTTAGCTACGACAGCGACGAGGGCCGTGCGCTTTGCGGGGCGCTGACCGCGATCATGACAGGCGTTTCCTATGCCACCTCCGCCGAGATGGCGGGCAAGCTGGGGGCCTTCCCCGGTCACGCCAAGAACGCCGACCACATGCTGCGCGTTATCCGCAACCACCGCAATGCGGCCCACGGCAAGACCGATGGCTACGAGGCGCTCTCGGTCAAGCCCGTGCCACTGGATCACGCAAACTGCCCGCAAGCCAACCTGATCGACATCGCCACCGCGACCTGGGACGAAGCCCTGCGGCTTGGCGAAAAGCACGGGTACCGCAACGCGCAAACCTCTGTGATTGCGCCGACGGGCACCATCGGTCTGGTGATGGATTGCGACACCACCGGGATCGAGCCTGACTTTGCGCTTGTGAAATTCAAGAAGCTCGCGGGCGGTGGCTATTTCAAGATCATCAACCAGTCGGTGCCTGCAGCGCTTGAAAAGCTTGGCTACGGCTCGGCCCAGATCGAAGAGATCGTCGGCTATGCCGTCGGTCACGGCACCATCGGCAACGCGCCTGCGATCAACCACACCACGCTGGTCGGCCACGGTTTTGGCCCCAACGAGCTGGCCAAGATCGACGCGGCGCTGGCGCAGGCCTTCGACATCCGCTTTGTCTTCAACCAATGGACATTGGGCGAGGAGTTCTGCACGCAAGTCCTTGGCATCCCTGCCGAAAAGCTGAACGACCCGACGTTTGACCTGCTGAAATCCCTGGGCTTTTCCAAGAAAGACATCGAAGCGGCCAACGACCATGTTTGCGGTACGATGACGCTGGAAGGCGCGCCGCACCTCAAGCCCGAACACTACGGCATCTTCGACTGCGCCAACCCCTGCGGCAAGAAGGGCAAACGCTATCTGTCCGTCAACAGCCACATCTACATGATGGCGGCGGCGCAAAGCTTCATCTCTGGCGCGATCTCGAAGACGATCAACATGCCGAATGACGCCACCATCGAGGATTGCCAGAACGCATACGAGCTGTCGTGGTCGCTTGGCGTCAAAGCCAACGCGTTGTACCGCGACGGATCAAAACTGTCGCAGCCTCTGGCTTCTGCGCTGGTCGAGGATGATGACGAGGCCGCCGAAACGCTGGAAAGCGGCACCACTCACGAGAAAGCCACCGTGCTGGCTGAAAAGATCGTCGAGAAGGTCATCGTCAAAGAGATCATCAAATCGCACCGCGAAAAGATGCCTCAGCGCCGCAAGGGGTATACCCAAAAGGCCAATGTGGGCGGGCACAAGGTCTATCTGCGCACCGGTGAATACGAAGACGGCTCCTTGGGCGAGATCTTTATCGACATGCACAAGGAAGGCGCGGGCTTCCGTGCGATGATGAACAATTTTGCCATCGCCGTGTCCGTGGGTCTTCAATACGGCGTCCCGCTTGAGGAATTCGTCGACGCTTTCACCTTCACCAAGTTCGAACCCGCCGGCATGGTACAGGGCAACGACAGCATCAAGAACGCGACCTCGATCCTTGACTATGTGTTCCGCGAGCTCGCCGTGTCCTATCTGGACCGTACCGATCTGGCGCATGTGCAACCCGAAGGGGCCAGCTTTGACAGCCTCGGCCGCGGCGATCAGGAAAGCGTTGCCAATGTGGCGGAGATCTCCGAAACCGCCGCCAACCGCTCGCTCGAGGTGCTCAAGCAGATCAGCTCCACCGGGTATCTGCGCAACCGTTTGCCGCAGGATCTGGTGCTGCTGCAAGGCGGGCAGGGGCAGGGCGACACGCAGACGCTTGACCGTGTGATGCCGCAGGCAGGCCAAGCCTCGGTCGCGGCCAGCATGGGGTCGACCACAGCGGTGTCCAGCGGCGCGGTCAGCATGGACGCCCGTACCAAGGCAAAGATGCAGGGCTACGAGGGCGAAGCCTGCGGAGAATGCGGCAACTACACGCTGGTCCGCAACGGCACCTGCATGAAGTGCAACACCTGCGGCGGAACGTCCGGCTGCAGCTAAGACAAACGCCCCGGCCTTGCTGAAAAGCCAAGCATATGAAGCCCATTTCGAGTGTTTTGGCGGCCATTTACAGGGTGATTAACGCCCAGCTCGCGTAAGTTGTTGATTATATTGACGCGGGCTGGGGCCAGATCCTTTATTAAGTTTGATGGTCTAGTTCAGCAATAACGGAGAAGAAACGAGGCAACTATCGGACGTGAGCTACCAAAAGGCATGACGTTACATCTCATTACGGTGTCAAATTGCTAGCAGTTTCGGAATGAGAAAGGAGATAGTTTCTTTTCTCATTCCATCGAACAGGGGGCCGGTGCGCTAGCCCCTAACGATGGCCAAGCCGCAGGCATAAAACAAACGAGCGGTGAACGATGAGCTTGGCTATGCGAAACTTAGGGTGCCCTCTGGGCATCCTTTTTTCGATGCATGTTTAAAAAGAGTTAGTTATGTTCGCACACTGAGCTCTTTTCTTGATTAATCTTTGGTCGGTATCTGCGCGAGCTGAAGGGATTTTAGTTTAGTTCATTCGCTATAGAACGTGTCTTAGTGATTGGGCTGCCTTTAGGCATTGATGGTCTTAAAACGGTCACGGCCCTTACCAGCCGTTCGCATAGCACTGCGCCGCTGCAGTGCAGCGTCTAAGAAGCGGACATCTAAAAACATGCCGATATAAGATTGACTGAGAATAACTCTTTGCGGCCAGGCTTTGCTCGTCATCGTTATGCATACTGAAAGCACTTGGGAATAATTCAGCCCGCACCAATGGTTCCCAACCAATCCAGAAAAACACCCAACCTTCGCAACCCCGAGACGCGGGTAAGGTAGAGGGCTGAGATATCCAGCGGGGCGGCGTCAAGCTGGCCCGGAAACAGCTCAACCAATCGGCCCGCATCGATGTCATCTGCGATCATGAAATCGGAAAAACGCGCGATGCCCAGACCGCCTAATACCATCTGGCGCACGGCCTCTCCATTGCCTGCGGTCACCGCGGGTGGCACCGTCACGGGGGTGGGCAGAGCAGTAAAGCGCAGCGTGTTGATATGATCTGGTGCCGCGAAGCGGACTTGCTCCAGCTTTGCGAGGTCCGTTGGTGCTTTTGGCCAGCCGTTGCGATCCAGGTATTCCGGCGTCGCCACTAACTTCCATGACGTGCGCCCCAAGGGGCGGTGCAACATGTCACTATCAGGTAGCTGCCCCAGTCGAATGGCAACATCCGCGTGGCTGCCGATAAGGTCCACCAGCGAGTCTGTCATATCGATCGACAGCTGGATGCCGGGATATTGCGCGTGGAACCCGGCCAACCGCGGTGCCAGCACGTGCAGGACGAAAGGCACAGGCGCATTCACCCGTAAAGGTCCGGCGGGGGCCTGTCCACTTGTTGCGATCTCTTGCAGGGTTTCGCTGCGATCCAAAATCTCGCGCGCCTCGGCAAGAACGGCAGCGCCTTCGGGGGTGATCTCGATGGACCGCGTAGTCCGGCGCAGGAGTGTGACTTTCAACTGCTCTTCCAGCCGCGACACTGACCGGCTGAGTGTTGAGGCCGATACCCCTCTGCGCCGCGCGGATTCAGCAAAGCCCCCATCATCGACGATCCCGACAAAGGCAGCCAAATCCCCCATGCGCAGCAATTCGTGCAGTTTCTGCAATGATCCATTCCAAACTTGCCTGTTCTCGCAACAGATAGCGACTGGCATATGTGGCGTCGACATCAAATTTATTGGAGAAAACCGATGCCCCTTGCCCTTTGGGCGCTGACCATCAGCGCTTTCGCCGTCGGAACGACTGAGTTCGTTATCGTTGGCTTGCTTCCAACCATCGCCGCCGATCTTGCCGTTTCTATCCCCTCCGCTGGCCTGTTGGTTAGCCTCTATGCGCTTGGCGTGACCATCGGCGCGCCAGTGCTGACCGCCATGGCAGACCGAGTGCCGCGCAAGACGTTGTTGCTGCTCTTGCTGGCATTGTTCACCCTGGGCAATGCTTATGCCGCCTTTGCGCCGGATTACGGCAGTCTTGTCGCTGCGCGCTTCATTACCGGTCTGGCGCATGGCGTGTTCTTTGCCATCGCCTCGACCATCGCCACCGATCTGGTGGAGCCTGAAAAGGAAAGCTCAGCCATCGCGCTGGTGTTCCTTGGTCTGACTGTCGCGCTGGTGACGGGTGTTCCATTGGGGACGTTCATCGGCCAAAACTTTGGCTGGCAGTCGACTTTCCTTGGTGTTGTCGCTTTGGGCGTGATCGGATTCATCGCTTCTGCCATCTTGGTGCCCGCCAATCTGACCAAGGCCGCCTCGGCAGGGATCAAGGCACAGCTGCAGGTGCTGACCTCGCCGCGTCTGTTGCTGGTCTATCTGATCACAGCCGTCGGCTACGGTGGCAACTTCACCGCCTTTACCTTCCTTGCGCCGATGCTGAACGAAGTCACTGGCCTATCTGCAGGCGCGGTTAGTGTGGTGTTGCTGCTCTACGGTGCATCTGTCGCCGTAGGGAACATAGCCGGCGGTAAACTGGCTGACCGTATTGGTGCAGTGCCGTCCCTGACGGTGATCTTTGCTGGCCTTGCGATATCACTGGTCGCGCTTGGTGTCTTCCTTACACACCCAATTGCAGCCATCGCGGTTGCGGCCTTCTGGGGCGGCTTTGCCTTTGCCAACGTGCCGCCTCTGCAATCCTATGTCGTGCAAATTGCGCGCGAAGTATCCCCCGGTGCGGTGGATGTGGCGTCCGGTTTGAACATCGGTGCGTTCAACCTTGGCATTGCCGGCGGCGCGTGGGCTGGTGGACTTGTGGTGGAAGGCATCGGCCTTGCCGCTGCGCCTTACATCGCCGCTGGTGTGGTGGTGGTCGGGATCGTTTTGGTGCGCCTGTCCGGCCGCCTAAACACAACATCGTCCCAAGCAGTTGCTGCTGAATAACCAAACTTGCCTCGCCGCATCCTTAGTACGGCGGGGCAAATCGTTGAACTGGAGGTTCATAGCATGTCTGCCCTCAATCTGATTTACAAAGACCGCATTACTTTTGGCATTGAATTGCCGCTGGACCGCGACTGGTCTGAAGCCGGGCAACGCCGTGCCCGTATCGAGGGACGCCCCTTTGGTGTGCCAGACACATCAAACCCCGCCAAGGGCGTGAAGCTGGCTGAGAACCTTGGCTTTGATGCGGTCTGGCTGCGGGACGCGCCAGTTCATGATCCAAGCTTAGGGGATGCCGGGCAGGTGTTTGACCCGTTCCCCTATCTCGGCTTTCTTGCAGGCCACACGCGGCGCATTGCACTTGGCACTGCGGATATCGTCCTACCGCTGCGGGATCCGATCCTGCTGGCCAAGATGACGGCCAGCCTGCACCATCTGTCGGGCGGGCGGTTTATCCTTGGCATCGCGTCCGGGGACCGTCCGGTGGAATACCCGCTGATGGGATTGGACTATGAGGCCCGCGGAGCCGCCCTGCGCGATCGCGTCGACCAGATACGCACCCTCTGGTCAGGTGACGCGCTGCAAGGACCAAAAGGCCCCGTCACCGTGCGCCCCTATGTGCCAGAAGGTATCCCGGTGGTCATGGCCGGGATGGGCCAGCAAAGCCTGCAATGGATCGCCCGCACATTGGACGGCTGGTTCACCTATCCGGGCCCTCCCGATCAGGCCGAGCGCCGCCTGTCGATGTGGCGTCAGGCGCGCAACGATGCTGGCCTGCCTTCCGCGCCAGTCCTGACCGCCATGCACCTGGACCTTGATCCTGATCCCGATGCGCCTTTCCGGCCTATCCAGTTCGGGGGGCGTATCGGTCGCAATGCTCTGACAAATCACGTTCGCTCCCTGCACGCTGCAGGGGTCGCCCACATCGCCTTTAACCTGCGCCAATCACAGCGCGAAATCGAAGACGTTCTGGCCGAGTTGGCCGAGCACGTCATCCCTGAGTTCACCGAGCAAAATAAAAAGGAAACAACACTATGAGTATCACCCTTATCGGCCCCGCCCAAACTCCGTCCTTGGGGTTCGGCACCTTTCAACTTGAGCAAGATACCGTGGCCGACATGGTGGCCGCGGCGCTTTCAGAAGGGTTCCGCCATATTGATACGGCGCAGGCCTATGAAAACGAAGAGCAAGTCGGCAAAGGTTTGCGCCGCGCCGATGTCCGCCGCGATGATGTATCCCTGACCACCAAAATCCTGCCTGAGCACTTCTCGCCAGAAGCCTTTATCGCTGCTGCGGACGCGTCATTGAAGCGGCTGGGGACCGACTATGTCGACCTGCTACTTCTGCACTGGCCCTCAAAGGAAGTCCCGATTGCCGAGACAATTGGCGCATTGAATGATCTGATCTCTGCGGGGAAAGTCCGCCATGGAGGCGTGTCGAATTTTACCATGGACATGGTCGATCAAGCACAGGCTGCGTTGAACACGCCATTGGCCGCCAACCAGATCGAACTGCATCCGCTGATTGACCAAACACGGATGATCGCTCACCTCGCCAGCAAGGGCATTCCGGTTGAGGCTTACTCGCCACTGGCGCAAGGGAAGGTCATGGAGAACGCCATGCTGCGCGAGATTGCCGCCGGGCATAATGCAAGCCCGGCCCAGATTGCATTGGCCTGGGTCCTGACGCGCCCGATGAGCATCGCGTTGCCCAGGGCCGGTAACAAGAACCGGCTTGCCGACAACCTTGGTGCAGCGGATATCATGTTGAGCGCAGAAGAGATCGCCAGCATTGATGCTCTTGGTTTAGCCGAAGGTCGCTTGGTCGGCCCGGAAACGCTCGCTCCAGCTTGGGATTGATTAGTCACTGGTCCTGCAGAAACCCTGCAGGACCTATACCCGTCGACTTCAGCTTTCGGCCCAAACCTGCCTTTTACTGAGCCAGGTTGCGCCGCAGTGCAGCTTCACCAAACCGGACACTCGCCGCTCCCATAAACTTCTGAGATGGTCGGACTTTCAGTCTGAGGACAAACCGGCTCAGCGCGGTTGGGTTCAAGATAGATCAGAGGGGCGGGCAAGTTGATTGGCATTTTCAGATCGGCCTGCAAAGGTCATTCGGTTGAGTGCAAACATCCAAATGATCCATTGCAGGTCAGATTTAGAATTTTATTGAGCCGTATAGCCGCCATCAACGAGGTGGTAGCTGCCGGAAATAAAGCTGGCCTCATCCGAAAGCAGGAAACAAGTCAGGGCTGAAACTTCCTTGGCATCCCCCAAGCGCCCGATAGGGTGTTTCGCAACAAGCTGATTATATACGTCACTTGAAAGGTTTTTCTCCAAAAGTGGCGTGGCGACAAATGCCGGGCCCACAGAGTTCACGCGCACATTAGCGGGCGCATACTCCACGGCCGCGGCTTTTGTCATTCCGACCACTGCGTGTTTTGCTGCAACATATGCGCTCGATCCTGCTAGACCTACAGACCCCAGAACGGAGGCCATATTCACGATGGCACCACCTCCGGTTTTTAACATTTCGGGGATGGCGTAGCGCATGCCGTAAAACACACCATTCAAATTGACATCCATGACTTTTTGCCATGAGTCGACAGAATATTCCCCCACTGGAGCGACATCGCCTCCAATACCGGCATTATTGACCAGCAAGCTGAGGCTGCCGGTTTCTGCGACAGCAAAAGCGACCAAGGCTTCAACTTCAGTGGCGCTGCTTGAATCGGTGCAGTGAGTTAAAACCGTGCCCCCTGCCGCCTTGATCTCTGCCGCGACTTCGGACATTTTTACGTTATCTACGTCTGCTAAAACGACTGTCGCACCATACCTCGCTAGATCGCGTGCAATTTCAGCTCCAAGACCAGATCCCGCTCCGGTGATGACTGCTGTTTTATTTTGTAGATTGAGTTCCATGGTAAATTTCCGCAAGCTATTTCAATTACTTCACAACGAAGGCGACCGACATAGATCGAGGCCGAACGTGTCATTTGAACCATCGGGACTTGCTAAATTTTCGCAATCCATTCGCTTAAGACGGGTGTTGAAAATTGGTCATGTCGGTTCGAAGACCAGCGAACAATGCCGCTGTGGATCACATGATCCATATATGGAGGAGTATCTATAGGTCAAGTGTTCCAGAAATAAGTTGAAGGTTTGGTCTGCGCCTCTTGAATATCCCTTTCCCGAATGAATGGATCAAACGCTCAGTGAAGTGGCGCAATACGCTCAGGAAGAATGTGGGATACGCAGTTATAGGTTCAGGCCTGAGCCTCAAGGAGGCTTTCGCAAATCCTGAAGCTGATGAGATCAGACGACTTAGTCCGTGCGGGTTGATCAGCTAACAGCTGACCGAGGTGCAAGTTGCTGTTGCCGTAGTGCGGTTCTCTCAGGGAGTACTTGTGCTATACAGCAGGCGAAGTGTATTAGCGCTCATCTGCTATGGTCATTTGATGCTTTTCTTGTGACCAATTTCATTCCAGTCAACATTAGACGTGTCGTTGAAGTCCGCAACAAAGCGGCTCATTGTCTCTACGTCGGGCGAGCAGTCGGAGTCGATCCACTGCAACAGAACAGCGACGACCGCACCAGCATGATACGCCGAGACATACTTTTTTAGCGTGGGAGAAATGCCCGAATATGGATGATCTGGCGCGCTTTCATTCAATGCCATGATTTGATCACGAAAAGCAGCAAGGGCGTTCGCACCTGCTTCGCCGCTCAGGATAGCACGGGAGATATGTGGTTGTTCAGCGACACGTTGGAAAGCATAGCGGCAGACCCATAGAGGCCAGTTTGCAGCGGCTTCGGCGCTCTCGTCTGCTTTTGCTATCTCCATCTGTTCGGCCAGATTGGAGTGCAAACGGAAGGCCAACATGTCTCCGACACTTTTGAAATGTCTATAAAACGTTTGCCGTCCGACATTCGCACGCTTTGTCAGTTCGCTCACGTTAATCTCGGTGAATGGCTTTTCCGCAAGCAAACTATCAAGGGCCGCAAAAAGCTCCTGCTGAGTTCGAATTAGGCGTGGATCAGTCACAAGCACCTCACGGTAAGATTTCTTTTTCCGTCTACACTATGGATCACTTTTGCCACAAGGGGTGCCCACAAACATGAGAGATGCGCTTCAATTCGCAATGTTGTCTGAGCTCGCGAGGGGGACACAACGCCCAGGCGCTGCCCCCTAATTGATCGCGATTACCTTTTGCCACGAAGGGCGGGTTTGCAGTGTTTCAAAGTAGACTTGCACGCGTTCTGGCAGGGGCAGGCCGCAAATCTGGTTTGCCAAGAACAGGCTGTATCCGACAGAAATATCGGCGGCCGTGAAGCGCTCTGCGGCGATAAATGAACGGCTGGTGAGATGGGCATCCAGCATGCCTAGCGCCTTTGCGACTTGATGTTTCACATAGGTTTCGAATCCTTCGGACACGGCATAGGTTTCAATTCCCATCAACTGACCAAGATACACAGCAGCGTAGTTTGCAAAGCCGCTTTCGGCCATGTGGAGCCACGTCAAATAAGGCGCAAAATCGCTCTCGTCAGGGGTGACGCTCAGCGGAGAGGGGCCATATTTTGCAAGGATATATTCAAGGATAACAGTCGACTCTACGATGAGATTATCGCCGTCATAGAAGGCGGGAACCTTGCCCATTGGGTTGATCTCTTTGTAGGCATCGGAGGCAAAATACGCGGCATCATAGGCCATCGTTTTCAGTTCAAAATCGATCCCCAACTCTTCGAGCAGCCAAAGAGGCCGAAGGGAGCGCGCTTTTGGTGTGTGAAACAATGTATAGGTCATGGCTGTCTATGCTCTTTGTCTTTTTGGTTTTAGAGGTCCGCGGGGAAATCGTGCGGATCGCTAAAGCCACGCGCTGCGTGTCTGGTCGCCGACCAAACACGCAGACCTGTGATGCTCGAAGTTAGATCGCAATGGTCTCAGTTGGGCAGGTCAGAGTTACGTCTGAATTGCGGATCAACAGGGAGTCCAACATCTTGACGACAGGTGCACGATGAAGCGGTGCGAAATCGGATGCACCCGTGAGTTGCAGCGAGCCTTCACCCATCCAGACTTCACCAGAGTTTGGTGTCATGGTCGTGCAGACCCATTCACGCACGACAGGTGGCTGTCCAGGTACCGCAGACGGAATAACACGCATGTTGATGTTCTTTGATCCAAATTCTGACATCGGCACACCCTCCAACTTCGTGAGTGGGCGGAACAACCCATTCGCAAGCGGCAAGCCTGCTGGACGTTCAACTGACGCGCTGATCAAACCATCTTTCGTAGGACGGCGCGTATCAAATGGGATCTCTGCTAGGAGTTTAGGCCAGCCAAGCCATTCCCGCCCCGCCAACATTGCCGGTTCGTTGTCTACATAGATGTGCAGCGTGTACTGAACGTCTTCGCCTTGGAATTTGCAGGCAACTTGTTGCACGAACTCATTGTACGTGCCGACGCCGGAAATGCCGTAGGAAACGAACATGGCTGTGGCAATCGGGTTCTCATCAATCTCAAGCGCCGTCGGCAAAACTGCGGCAACAGAGTCTGCATCCGTAATGTAATTAAAGACCAATGTGTCGACGTCACCGAAGCTCAGCGTGTTCTGTGGCACGTAGGCTGGTGCGTGGATCGGCACAACTTGGCCTTGATCTTTGGGGTTCAATTTTCCTGTGATGGTCGCCATTTGTTAGTCCTTCCTTAGCTCTAAAGCTCATCAAGATGAGATGTGTTTCACACTCAAGATCGTCCCCGATGGTGTGATCAAGTTGTGGAACACATGATCCATATATATCCTCCTCGCTTCGACACAAGTGTTCCATAGTTAATTTTTTGAACTGAATTGGGAAAACCGAAATGACCGCGCAGCTAAGACAGGTTAGTTTCCGGCAAACCCGGCGCGGTTCAACCTTCGTCGCCGAGTTTAACAAGGTAGAGGGGATGACTTCTCATTTTTGGAAAAGGACTGAGCACCCAACAGCAATTCACGGTTGGTTTTTGCGAAGCTATAACACCTGAAATGTTGAGGTGGCATTTCTCTCAAAGGGAAAAACGAATGCAGGCTTGTAGCACCGGATGTCCGTTACTTAAGCCATCAGTCGTATTGTTTCTCTCGCAGCGAATGACGGCTTTCCGCCCTTGGTGTCGGCCGAAGCGAACGGCCCAAAGCCAACATCTGTCGCGCGCCTTTCCGCTGCAGTGCAGTTTCACCAAAGCCGACGTTGGTGGGGTGTGCCGCATCTGGGTTCTTCGAACGGCTGCGTCGGGCAAAAACGGAGCTTGGGGCGGCCACGAGGTGTGCATATAGTAAAGCGACTAGGAGGCCGGGATGATTGAACCAGATATTCAGTTGCTAGATTCGAAACTGTCAAAGCTTCAAAAAGCTGTCAGTGCAGGGCGCTCTCGATCCTATTGCCTTTCCAAATGGAGTGAGTTCGTGCGCTCTCGTGACGGTCAAAGATGTGTTGACTGTTATGAAACGAATGGATTGTCAGCGCATCACGTTTTCAGAAAAGTGCTAGCTAGTTCGGCACAGTTTGATCCGGGCAATGGGATCACACTATGTAGGCGGTGCCACAAAGACTGTCACAAAGTTTTCAATCGCCGCCCGAATCTATCTCTTCCAGTGGATGCAGAAGGCGGTGAAAAGCTGGAAGTCATGGAGAGGTTATATTGTATTTTGTATCAAGACTCCGTGGAACGTGACTTGGACTATGAGCCATTTTATTCGCTGAGCGCCATAGTCATTTTAACGCTGAAGAAAATGCAGGGCTACTCAGTTGATTCATATTTCCCAGGCTCGTCGCTTCAGCAGGCTTTTACGATCCTAGCGACATGCGAGAGGCAACCAAGGGATGCACTTCTGGCAGCTAACGGGTTTTCAGTTGGAGCCGAGCCAATCCTACCTGGCACTATGAGAATTTTGCTGAAGTAAAGCTATCGGCCTGACCTGCCCCCCGCGAAATCCCTCACCATGATGTAGAGTCTGCCCAACCCTGAAGGAGTAGACGAATGCGGAAGAGCCGTT
>OJBD01000086.1_pt1 | contig 20259 bp, 24 predicted proteins | sample 1590481 | NCBI WGS metagenome assembly OJBD01 (sample SAMN05416811, study PRJEB24817) | seawater metagenome | isolation source: Sea water | place: Canada:Atlantic | collected 2013-07 | reverse complement strand
CGCCATCGCCGAGATGCGCCGCCTGATGGATGACGCCCGCAAGGGCTGAGGGCGCGGCATGATTTTGGGAATCGGCACCGACCTCGCGAATATCGAACGGATTCAAGGCACGCTGGACCGCTTTGGCGACCGTTTCCGCAATCGCGTGTTCACCGAGGTCGAACAGCTAAAGGCCGAACGTCGCCGTGATGTCGCGGGCACCTACGCCAAACGCTGGGCCGCGAAAGAGGCATGTTCAAAGGCGCTTGGCACCGGTCTGCGCATGGGGATCGCTTGGCGCGATATGGCGGTGAGCAACCTGCGCACCGGCCAGCCCGTGATGGAGGTCACCGGCTGGGCGGCGGAGCGTTTGGCCAAGATGACACCCGACGGCCACGAGGCGATCATTCACGTCACGCTAACAGATGACCACCCTTGGGCACAGGCCTTTGTCGTCATCGAAGCCCGCCCCAAGGCAGGTATTCAGACCTAACGGCAGATCATAGCCCATTCGGTCGATGGATCGGGGGCAGGGTTGCTTGACTTGCGTCAATGGCACCCGCATGTAACGCTCGAACGCATGAACAGGAGCGCCAAAATGGCCGCCAAAGAGAAAACCGGCAACGCCTTTGTCGAAACCATCAAAACAATCGTCTATGCGCTGTTGATCGCAGGGGTCTTTCGGACCCTGTTTTTCCAGCCTTTCTGGATCCCTTCGGGGTCGATGAAAGAGACGTTGTTGATCGGGGATTTCCTTTTCGTGAACAAAATGGCCTATGGCTATTCCTACGCCTCCTGTCCCAGCGTGATGATGCCGCGGTTCGGCATTGAGGTCGACGCGAAAGACGTCTGCGGTGTGTTTGACGGCGACAACACGCGTTTGTTCGGGTCAGAGCCCGAGCGCGGCGATGTGGTGGTCTTCCGTCATCCCGTGTCTGGTCGCGATTACATCAAGCGTCTGATCGGCTTGCCGGGGGACAAGGTTCAGAACACCGACGGTGTGGTCAGCATCAATGGCACGGCGGTCGAACTGCGTGACGATGGTGTGTTCGAAGAGGTGATGGACCGTCAGGGCCCGCAGGGTATGCGTCCGCGTTGCGAGAACGGTGCCGTCGGTGCCGGTGGTGTATGCGAAAAATCCCGTCAGATCGAAGTGCTCCCTAACGGGGTCGAACATGCGATCCTGAACATTGGCAATCAGGCGTCGGACAATACCGGTGTCTACACGGTGCCAGAAGGGCATTACTTTTTCATGGGCGACAACCGCGACAACTCTGCCGATAGCCGTCTGGCACAGCAGGCCGGTGGCGTCGGTTTCGTGCCGTATGAAAACCTGATCGGTCGCGCGGACCGGATCATGTTCAGCTCGGCCGGTCGGTCGATGTTGTTCTTCTGGACATGGCGCAGCGATCGTTTCTTTAAGGCGATCAAGTGAAGTTAAATGCTGATCTCCGGGCCTTTGAAGGCCGCATCGGGTACCACTTTGCCAAGCCGGAGCTGTTGAACCGCGCGGTGACCCATGCCTCTATGTCGTCGGCCAATCGTGACGACAACCAGCGGCTCGAGTTTCTGGGGGATCGCGTTCTGGGGCTGGTGATGGCCGAAGCGCTGCTGAAACTTGATCCGGCCGCAACCGAAGGGCAGCTGGCACCGCGGTTCAACGCATTGGTGCGCAAGGAAGCCTGCGCCGAGGTCGCGCGCGAGATCGACATGGGCGCTGTGCTGAAGCTTGGCCGGTCAGAGATGTTGTCTGGCGGCCGCCGCAAGCAGGCGTTGTTGGGGGACGCGATCGAGGCTATCATCGCGGCTGTCTATCTGGATGGCGGATTTGACGAGGCCAAAGCGTTGATCCTGCGATTGTGGGGTGACCGTGTGATGCAGGTCAAGCAAGACGCCCGCGACGCCAAGACCGCGCTGCAAGAATGGGCGCAAGCGCGCGGCTTGCCGCCCCCCGCCTATGTTCAGACCGACCGGCAGGGGCCAGACCACGCCCCGGTGTTTACCATCACCGCCCGGATAGAAAACGGGGCCAGCGCCGTCGCGTCCGCCCCATCGAAACGTCAGGCCGAACAGGCCGCTGCCAAGACGCTCTTGGCCCAATTGGAGAGACCCTCATGACCACGCGCGCCGGATTTATCGCCCTGATCGGCGAGCCCAACGCGGGCAAATCGACGTTGCTGAACCGCATGGTCGGCGCGAAAGTGTCGATCGTGACCCATAAGGTGCAGACCACACGCGCCCGTATTCGTGGGGTCGCGATGGAAGGGGAAAGCCAGCTTGTGTTCGTGGATACGCCCGGTCTGTTCCAGCCCCGTCGCCGTCTGGACCGCGCCATGGTCGCCGCGGCTTGGGGGGGCGCTGCGGATGCCGATGTTGTCATTCTGCTGATCGAGGCCAACCGCGGGATCACCGAAGGGGTCGAACGTATCCTGGAAGGCCTCGCTGACATCGGTCAGGGGCGCAAGGTCGCGCTTGCGATCAACAAGATCGACCGTGTCGAGGCACCGGTCCTGTTGGGGCTGAGCAAAGAGATGAACGACCGCTATGATTTTGCCGAAACATTCATGATTTCGGCCGAGCGGGGGCATGGTGTGGATACGTTGCGCCACTGGCTGGCGGGCGAGTTGCCCGAGGGGCCGTGGCTCTATCCCGAAGACCAGATCGCCGATCTGCCTATGCGCATGATCGCCGCCGAAATGACTCGCGAGAAACTGACCCTGCGTCTGCATCAGGAGCTGCCCTATCAGCTGACGGTCGAGACGGAGAACTGGGAAGAGCGTAAAGACGGCTCTGCGCGGGTGGATCAATTGATCTATGTGGTGCGCGACGGTCACAAGGGGATCGTGCTTGGCAGCAAGGGCGAGACGATCAAGGCGGTCAGCAAAGCCTCTCGCGAGGAGCTTGAAGAGTTTCTGGGGCGGAAAGTGCATCTGTTTTTGCAGGTCAAAGTGCGCCCGAACTGGCTGGACGAGGCGGAGCGCTACTCCGAGATGGGGTTGGAGTTCAAAGACGGCAATGTCTAGATCTGGTGCGGCCCGACCCTTCGGGGAGGATTTTACACCATTTGGAACGACGGGGCTGTCATGGCCCGGCTGACCGCGCGGTTCTGGGTCGATGCCTATCTGGCGCGGCTGCGGGTGTATGATATTCCTGCGTTCGTGGTCGCGCATGGGGATGACACCGGCGGCGCTGTTCTGGTGAAGCTTGCAACGCTCGATGGAAATGCACAGCTTTTTCAGAAAAGTTTCGATTTAATCAGTGGTGAGCGGACCTGGGTCGAAATGACAAGCGGACAGGAGCCGGAGGTTGATGCGTCGATCAGCCGACAGCGCAGTTTTGATCCGGACCTATGGGTGATCGAGGTAGAGGACAGGCAGGGTCGGCATCTGCTACATGAGGACGGGTTGAGCTGATGGAATGGCGCGATCAAGGCATTTTGCTAAGCGCGCGCCGCCATGGTGAGACATCGGCCATCATCGAGGTGTTCACCCCCGAGCGCGGCCGCCACGCTGGGATCGTGCGCGGCGGTACCAGTCGCAAGATTGCCCCAATTCTCCAACCGGGTGCGCAGTTAGACATCGCATGGCGCGCGCGGCTTGAGGATCATATCGGCGCGTTTACTGTAGAGCCCGTCCGCAGCCGTGCCGCATTGGCTATGCATGATCGGCTGAGCCTTGCGGGGTTGAATGCGGTGACGGGGCTGCTTGCCTTTGCATTGCCCGAACGCGAAGCGCATCCGCCACTATATCGTCGAACTGAAGCGCTTCTGGATCTATTGGGGCAGGGGGATTTGTGGCCATTGGCCTATCTTCAATGGGAAATCAGCCTGTTAGACGAGCTTGGCTATGGGCTTGATCTGAGCGCCTGTGCGGTGACCGGACGGACCAGCGGGCTGGTCTTTGTATCTCCGAAAACGGGGCGTGCCGTGACCCGAGAAGGGGCGGGGGAGTGGGTTGATAAAATGCTGCCATTGTCGCCCGTTTTACGTGGGGAAGGGGATGCGAGCGATGCGGATATTGCGCTGGCGTTCAAAACCACGGGATATTTCCTAGAGCGGCATCTGGCGCGCGATCTAGGGGACAAGCCCCTACCCGAGGCGCGCGCGCGCTACGTCGAGGCATTTAGTCGACGGCGCGAAACACCATATTAAGGTTCTCGGTGTTAGACAGAATCATGACGTCATTCAGAATCTCGACGAGGGTGGCGTTGTTGAGCGCGTCAATAACGATGTTTTCTTGGCTGAGATCAGGACATGCCTTTTTGGTGGAGGATATGAGCGTGAAAGAAAACCAGGGGTAGGGCAGCTTGTTCGTGCCGGACATCCGATTGCAGGGGCCTTGAACGGTAACCTGTTCTTTTTCTGGAAAGGACATCTGTGTGTTTGCTGAGAACGGGACCCCGTTTAGTTCTTGCAAGCGCCATAGGCGATCGGCGGCCCCATACGCCCGCAGAGTTTCGTCCTGACTGCACTGGGTTGTCAGGGCTATGGCCAGAAAGAGGGAGGTCAGCTTGATCATGGGGTCCGGATAGGCAGCCCGACGATTTCACGCGTCAGGCTGCCCGAACTTCATCCGAGCAAACGGCGCGAGATGACCTGCGCCTGAATCTCTGCCGCGCCTTCGAAAATGTTGAGGATACGTGCGTCACATAGGACACGGCTGATTTTGTACTCGAGTGCAAAACCGTTGCCGCCATGGATCTGCAAGCCATTGTCAGCCGCGGCCCAAGCGACCCGTGCGCCGAGCAGTTTGGCCATGCCCGCTTCGACATCACAGCGCCGACCTTCGTCTTTTTCAAACGCCGAGAAATAGGTGAGCTGGCGGGCGATCATGATTTCGACCGCCATCATCGCCAGTTTGGACGACACGCGAGGGAAGTTGATGAGAGACTTGCCGAACTGCTTGCGATCAATCGCGTATTGCATCGAGATGTCGAGCGCGGATTGCGCGACCCCGATGGCACGCGCGGCTGTCTGGATGCGCGCGCTTTCAAAGGTTTCCATCAACTGTTTGAACCCTTTGCCCTCTTCGCCGCCCAACAGGTTTTCACCTTTGACGTGGAAGCCGTCGAAACCGAGCTCGTATTCCTTCATGCCGCGATAGCCGAGCACTTCGATCTCGCCGCCGGTCATGCCTTCGGAAGGGAAAGGGTTCGCGTCGTCGCCCGGCGTTTTCTCGGCCAAGAACATCGACAGGCCCTTATAGTTCGACGTCTGCGGATCCGTGCGCGCCAGCAGTGTCATCACATGGGTCCGGGCCGCGTGCGTGATCCAGGTTTTATTGCCCGTTATCTTATAATCGTCGCCATCTTTCACCGCGCGCGTGCGCAAGGAACCAAGGTCAGAGCCGGTGTTCGGTTCCGTGAAGACGGCTGTGGGCAAGGTCTCGGCGCTGGCGATCCGCGGGAGCCATTTTTCTTTTTGGGCGTCCGTCCCGCCGGCGATGATCAGTTCGGCCGCGATTTCAGACCGCGTGCCGAGCGAGCCCACGCCGATATAGCCGCGCGACAGCTCTTCCGAGACGACGCACATAGAGGCTTTGGACAGCCCAAAGCCACCGAATTCTTCGGGGATCGTCAGGCCGAAAACGCCCATTTCTGCCAATTCATTGATGACCTCAATCGGGATCAGCTCGTCCTTCAGGTGCCATTCGTGGGCAAATGGTTCCACTTTTTCAACAGCGTAACGACGGAACTGTTCGCGGATCATCTCCAGCTCTTCGTCAAGGCCAGACCGCCCGACGGTGATGTTGGCGCTTTGCTCTTGCATGAGTTCGACAAGACGCGTGCGTGCAGTTTGCGAATTGCCTCGTTGCTGCAGTGTCGTAATGCTGGCATTGGAAAACGCGTTTTGATCTGTGGTAGAGACGCCAAGATCATGGAGGCGCAGAATTTCCCCTTGGTTCATCTGAATGCCGCCGGAAATCTGGCACAGGTATTCGCCGAATGCGATTTGATGGATCAACTGTTCTGTTTCGGAAAACGTGCCATCTGCGTCGAGCTTCTCTGCCCATAGCTGCATCTGGTGAAGCGATTGGGCGTAGGTTGCAAGCCACGCAAGACCATGCGCGGAGGTTTGGTTTTCTTCGACCAGTGTATTCGACACTTTCCCGTCTTGAGAAACGGTCGCACGAACCGCGGATTTAGCGGCTTCTAAAAGGCGGTCTACTGGGGCCAGCGTCGATCTGGTGGTTGCGAGCAGGTCATCGATCACGATGTTCGCGCCAGAAATCACGTCTTGTCCATCATGTGCCATCTGTAAGCTCCCTTGTTTGGTTAAGCACGGCATACCCTTTTCGCAGGTGCAGCACAATAAAGATACGTTTTGCTGCGTCAATTTGGTTTAAAATTACGCTGAGGATTTCGCGTGCGCTCCGCCGCAATCTTGATATGACGTGCGGTATGGACATGTTTTTCAGTTTATTGACGCCGTCAGAATGGGCGCTCGCCTTTGGAATTGGCCTTGTGGCGGGATTCATTAAGGGCGTCGTGGGGTTCGCGATGCCGCTGGTGCTGATTTCAGGGCTGACGATGTTCTTGTCACCTGAGCTTGCCCTTGCCGGGCTGATCTTCCCGACCGTAATTACCAATATGTTTCAGGCACTACGGCAGGGGGTGGCCGCGGCTTGGGACTCCATCAAAATGTTTAAGGTTTTTCTGATCGCGGGCGGCATAGCGCTTAGCTTGTCAGCGCAGACCGTGCGTTTTCTCGCCGCCGATACGATGCTGCTGGTGATTGGTGTTCCGATCACATTGTTCGCGCTGTGGCAGGTGACGGGGCGTAGCTTCACCCTGTCGCACCGATCTACAAAACTAGAAGCATTTATAGGTGCCTTCGCTGGGGCGGTCGGTGGCGTATCGGCCGTTTGGGGGCCGCCTACCGTCGCCTACCTGACCGCATTGGGCACGCCCAAGCACGACCAAATGCGGGTTCAGGGTGTCATCTACGGACTCGGCGCGGTGCTATTGTTGTTTTCACACTTAGGATCTGGCGTGCTGCGCGCTGAAACCGTCCCCTTTTCCGCCGTCATGATCTTGCCGTCGCTCACCGGTATGTGGCTTGGCAGCAAAGTCATGGATAAGATTGACCAAGCGTCCTTTAAGAAAGCGACGCTGGTCATCCTATTGATTGCAGGCGCAAACTTGGTGCGCCGAGGCGTGTTTGGTTAAGGCTTAGCCCTGACGCGCGACCGTCAGCCCAGACACATCTTCGATAAACGTCACAATACGTGTTTTGAGCGCGTCATCGTTTATTGCGGCCAAGGCGCTGACAATCTCGATGCTCGGGTCGGCTTTGGGCGCATCATTCGTGTTGTCATGCAGACCTTCAAAGAAATATGCGGGCGTTACGTCTAAAATCTGGGACAGTTCAAACAGGCGGCTTGCCGCGACCCGGTTTGACCCGATTTCGTATTTCTGGATTTGCTGGAACGACAGGTTTAACCGCTTGGCCACATCAGTTTGGGAAAGCCGACGCAGCGTACGGATCTGTTTAAGTTTTTTGCCGACGTGGATGTCCACTGGATGCGACATATTAATTACCTCCGGTTGTTGTTGAATTAGTCATCCCCAAATCACTCTTTCCGTTCAATTGGATAGATTTATTCAATTTGTGGTTACAAAGTGGCCAAGGGTGTATTATGAATAATGCCTTAATGTATGATTAATTTACCATTGGTGACGAATGAACACTGTCGACAGCCCAAAGCCAGTTGATTTTGACGCGGACCGAATTCCGCCGTTACTATATGAAATGGTTAGATCTTTTACCGTCCTCGCGGATACGTTGAACCTTAGTCAAGCTGTGCGCTTGTTGGGAAGTACGCGGCAGACGGTTCGGCGTCATATCGCCCAAATTGAGGAGTTCTTGGGGGCTCCTATGTTTGAGGTTGATGAGCGCCGGTACAAATTAACACAGCGTGGTGAAGAAGCTTTGCCAGAAGCGCGTGAGTTTATTGCGCGGGGCAAAGTCTGGATCAAAGGAAACACGCGGAGCACGGGTGGGCTTTTACGGCTGTCCCACGAAACACCCAACGGATGGAATTTTTATCAGCAGCAACGGCCACTTACCCAGATTTGGGACGGTGAATCTGAAATGATCAAGGAGGCATTCTCGGCCTGGGTGCAGAGCGAGGGCCGGTTGGAACATGAGAATTTTCAACAAATTCGCCCCTATGTCCTAGTGTATCGCGACTCACCCAGTGGTTGGATCTGTATCGAAGTCGGACAAGAATCATTTTACACAAGTTGGTGGGGTTGGGAGAACGCGCGCAGCAGTATTGGCCGCCCTCTCGGCAATTTTCCGGGTGGTCCCGAGTTTGAGGCGATGCTGGATTTCCCCTTTCGGGAGGTTCAGGCGAATGGCGGGGTCCGCCTTGACGAGGTTGTGACGCAAATGCCGAGGAACACGGCAGGCGGCGAGCTTATCCCATTGGCCTATAAACGACTTTTGATGGCGAGCCGTTTCCCTGACGGAAGCTTTGCTTTGATATCCGCGGTAGATAGATCACGTCACGTCACCATCTCTGGGTTGGATCAAGACGTGATGGTTGGCATGCCCGAGGATGCAATCGTCGGCTTCTAGCCGGTTACCGAAAAATCGAAGAAAATTCCCGATAAATAAGCTACCCTTTGATCAGCTTGCATCAAAGGAGAGTTCAGTATGACGTTGTTGAGTTTTCAAGACGGCGAACGGTTTATCGCCAGCAGTTCCGCACTTTTGCAGGAGGCCGGGATCACATTAACGGTCGGTTATGATTTTGCTGAGTATAAGACGATATTGCAGGACGCGCGTCCGGATCACTTGCTAGGGCTGCCGTTTGACCCTGAAACGCACGACCTGAACGAAACCAATGCCTTTTGGATTGTCGGCCGAAATGCCAAAGGCGATGTTATGCATACGCAGGCAATGCGTATGCTGGATTTGAAAGGAGCCAAGCTAGCCGAATATCTTCGTCGGTCATTTGTCGAGTTTCCGCCGCCCGGCGTTGACATCGATTTTCTCCGATCACGGTATCGCGCGGGGCCGGGTGCGCAGCGCATCGCTGGCGACGTGTGCTATCATGGGGAGTTCTGGGTGGGCACAACGCCGCGAGAGTTCAGAAACGCAGGTCTATCTTCTGTGCTGGGGCGCTATGCATTCTGGCAGGCGATGCAGCATTGGGATCCTGACCATGTCATCGCGTTTATGACCAACTCGGTCGTGTATAAGGGCTTTCCAGCGCGGCATGGCTATATGCATGCGGAGCCGGGCACGTTGCGGTGGTTCATCAACGGAATGGATGCGCCGGTCGAGGGGTTCATGGCCTATATGGGGCGCGATGATTTGCGCTTTATTCTGGATATGCCGCTCTCGGACCGAGCTTCGAAAGCAGCATAGTCTGCGCATGGAAAAAGAGCCGCGCATTGGCGCGGCTCTGGTAAGCTTTAGCCGATGGCGGCGGCTTTTACGTCGTCATCAATATAAGGGAGGTATTGTTCGAAGTTTTCTGCAAACATCTTGACCAGCTTGTCAGCCTGACGATCGTAGGATTCAGGGTTGTCCCATGTCCGGCGTGGATCCAGCAGGATGTCAGCAACACCCGTAACCGCCACGGGAACGTCAAAGCCGAAGTTTGGATCTTTGCGGTACTCTACCCCGGCGAGCGACCCTTCCAATGCTGCGGTCAGCAACGCGCGCGTTGCTTTGATCGGCATGCGGCTGCCTGTGCCATAAGCGCCCCCAGTCCAGCCGGTGTTTACCAGCCAGCAGGTTGCGCCATGCGCCGCGATCTTCTCGCGGAGAAGGTTCCCGTAGACTTCGGGGCGACGCGGCATGAAGGGCGCACCAAAGCAGGTCGAGAATGTAGGCTCGGGTTCAGTCACGCCACGTTCGGTACCGGCAACCTTGGAGGTGAAGCCAGACAGGAAGTGGTACATGGCCTGCGCCGGGGTCAAGCGCGCGATAGGGGGAAGAACGCCGAACGCATCACAGGTTAGCATGATGATATTCTTGGGGTGCCCACCCGTCGCTTTCGCCGAGGCGTTAGAAATGTAGTGAAGCGGGTAAGCGCAACGCATGTTGGCGGTGAGGCTGTCATCGTCGAAATCAAGCTCTTTGGTGTCTTCATCAAAGATCATGTTCTCGATCACGGTGCCGAATTTTTCGGTGGTGGCGTAAATCTCGGGCTCTGCCTCTCGGCTGAGGTTGATCGTCTTGGCGTAGCAGCCACCTTCGAAATTGAATGTCCCGTTATCCGACCAGCCGTGTTCATCGTCACCAATCAATGTGCGGCCCGGATCGGCGGATAGCGTGGTCTTTCCTGTACCTGACAGACCGAAGAATACAGCGGTATCAACGGGATTGCCGGTAGCATGGTTGGCCGAGCAGTGCATCGGCATGATCCCTTTTTCCGGCAACAGGTAGTTCAACAGGGTGAATACAGATTTCTTGTTCTCACCTGCGTATTCTGTGCCGCCGATCAAGATCATCTTTTTGTCGAAGTTCATCGCAATGACGGTTTCCGAGCGGCAATCGTGTTTGGTTGGATCAGCCGAAAAGCTCGGGCAGTTGATCACGGTGAAGTCCGCGATGAAATCATCCAGCGCGTCGCGCTCGGGGCGGCGCAGCATGTGGCGAATGAACAGACCGTGCCAAGCCAGCTCGGTCACCATACGCACGTTGATCGCGTGTTTCGGATCGGCCCCACCGACCAGATCCTGGACGAAGTAGTCACGCCCCTGCATATGCGCCAACATGTCCTTGTGAAGCGCATCAAAGCCTTCAGGCGACATCTCGGCGTTGTTTTCCCACCAGATTTTATCGGCAACGCTGGCGGTTTTTACGACATGTTTATCCTTGGGGGAGCGTCCGGTGAATTTGCCCGTCGTCACAAGAAACGCGCCGCCCTTGCCTAACGTGCCCTCTTCCCGTTTCAGCGCGGCTTCGACCAACGCGGGTTCGATCATGTTGTAATAGACATCACCAAGCCCGCTTATGCCTTGGTCTTCGAGGCGGAATTGCGGATTTACGCGGCCTAACGTCATGTGATGTCTCCTGTAGCTGCACCGAGAAAAGGTGCCAATTCTTGCACAAATGGCTCGACCCAAGGGGTCGTGTCCGCCTCTTAGCACGTTGATTTACAGTATGAACAGGTAGGTTAGTCGCAGTTAGCGCCACCATGTAACTGTTTGCGGAAACTGTCGTTAATTGAACGTAAAGTGCTATGGGGTAACGTGGCGTCTGCACCCTGTATGTGCGGCAATTTAGCCATTCATTAGCAAATTGTGGCGTGATTATGGCCAAGATGAGGAGCGATTCGCAGTTTCCGATTGATTCGGCCGCGTAAATTGATGATCAATGAAAGAAAAAATATTATGGCAGTTGAGCAGCATATAAAAGGAACAGGCAATGTCTAAAATTGCATTGGTGGATGACGACAGGAATATCCTGACGTCGGTTTCAATGACGTTGGAAGCCGAAGGTTTCGAAGTCGAGACATATAATGACGGGCAAGCCGCGTTGGATGCGTTCAACAAAAAGCTGCCCGACATGGCGGTGTTGGACATCAAGATGCCTCGCATGGATGGCATGGATTTGCTGCAAAGGCTTCGCCAGAAAACCGCGATGCCCGTGATCTTTCTGACATCCAAAGATGACGAGATTGACGAGGTGCTCGGCCTGCGGATGGGGGCTGACGACTACGTGAAAAAACCCTTTAGTCAGCGGCTTTTGGTTGAACGTATCCGTGCGCTGTTGCGCCGTCAGGATGCGGTGGAGACCAACGAGGTCGGCGACACCGAAGAAACCAAAGTGATCGAACGTGGTGATTTGCGCATGGATCCGTTGCGCCATGCAGTAAGCTGGAAGGGTAAGGACGTATCCCTGACGGTGACAGAATTCCTGCTGCTGCAAGCGCTTGCACAGCGCCCCGGCTTTGTGAAGTCACGTGACCAGTTGATGGACGTGGCATATGATGATCAAGTTTACGTCGACGACCGTACAATCGATAGTCATATCAAACGGTTGCGCAAAAAAATGCGGACTGCGGATGACGAGTTTTCCGCGATCGAAACACTCTATGGCATCGGCTACAGATACAACGAAGAGTGACCTGAGCCATGGCCATTGTCGAAAGGAATTTTGTGCGAGACATGACCACACCTTATCGGGACGGTGATGTTGTATTGGGCGACGATTGGGTCGCTCCGGACAAAACCGCGACAGATGAACTGCGCAGCAAACGCGCGCGGCGGGGGCTATTCTCTCTGCGTGCGTCGCCGCTGACGCGCAAGATCATCACATTTAACTTGATTGCGTTGAATGTTTTGGCCGCCGGTATTCTTTATCTTAACTCTTCTCGCGATAGCCTGGCCGTGCAGCGTGGTGCGTCACTGGTTTCGGAAGCTGAACTGATCGCTGACGTTTTTGAGGCGCAGTTGGCAACGGCGGGTACGCCTGACAGCCTGAGCGACGCGATAGATGTGGATGCAAGCCTTGGCCGGCTTGATTTGCGCAGCGGGATCGAGGTGTTTGTATTCGATTCTACCGAAAGCCTTGTTGCGCAGAACGCGGGTGCTGCCGCGCGAAATAACGTCGGTGCCGAAGATGACACGGCGCTGATTTCCGATGGGTTGAGCTGGCTTTGGGGGCTGCTCTCCCGACCCTTCGAAACCGACGCCACGGCTGATCCTGCTCCGTTGGCGGAACAGTTGCAGCCGTTGGTTTCGGGTGCATTGGTTGGCGGGACCAAGGTGCGGAACGATCTTGTCGGCACTGGTGGCACGCTTTTCTCTGTTGCTACGCCGATTGTGCAGAACGGATTGCCAGTCGGGGTTGTCGCCGTCACCTCGGCTGCGGGTGAAATTGACAAACTGGTTCGCGGCGAACGGGAGAGGGTGCTCCAGATGTTCGTGATCGCGACGCTGGTTTCGATCGGGTTGAGCCTCGTGCTGGCCTCGACCATCGCAAATCCGTTGTCCGATCTTGCTGCCGCGGCAGAGCTTGGGCGTGATAAAGATGCGCGAAAGATGAACCCGGGCCGCATTCGTATCCCTGATTTGACGGCGCGTCCTGATGAAATAGGGCGCTTGTCGGGCGCACTGCGCGGGATGGTTTCCGCATTATACAACCGCATTGACGGAAACGAACAGTTTGCCGCCGATGTCGCGCATGAGATCAAGAACCCGCTTGCTTCGCTCCGTTCTGCGGTAGGCACGCTGCGCCTGATCAAGCGTGAGGACCAGCGCGAAAAACTGCTTGATGTCATCGACCATGACGTTCGCCGGTTGGATCGTCTGGTTAGTGATATTTCGAATGCGTCCCGTCTGGACAGCGAATTGGTCAAGGAAGAGGAAGAGCCGTTTGATCTGCTGATGATGATCAGCAATCTGGGTCAGTATCTTGGCGAAGATGCGCGCAAACGTGGCATCGATTTTATCACCGATCTGCCCGAACAACCGATCATCGTGCACGGGTTGGAAGCACGCTTGGCACAGGTTTTTGTGAATCTGATCAGCAATGCCGTCTCGTTCTGCGAAGACGGCGATGCCATTCGGGTCTGGGCACGCAAACGTGAAAATCGCGTTCTTGTAGTCGTCGAAGACACGGGGCCCGGCATTCCAGAGCAAGCTCTGTCGAAGATCTTTAAGCGTTTTTATTCGCAGCGCCCGGAAGAGCATTTTGGCAATAACTCCGGCCTCGGGCTGGCGATCTCGAAGCAGATTGTCGAAGCGCATGGCGGCGTGATCTGGGCAGAAAATATCCGGCCCACGGATGCCGATATCTCCTCTGATCCCCTTGGCGCGCGCTTTGTGGTCGGCCTGCCCACCTGAACCGGCCATGACCAAAAGCACGATCCACGCCACCACCGTCGCGATTGATGGGCGTGGCGTGATGATCAGGGGGGGCTCGGGTAAAGGCAAGTCCGCGCTGGCGCTGCAGATGATTGCGATGGGCGCCGAGCTGGTTGCCGATGACCGCACGGATTTGATCGTTCAGGATGCCCAGGTTATCGCGCACCCACCCGCCGCGATCAAAGGGTTGATCGAGGCGCGCGGCGTCGGCTTGCTGACCTTGAAACATCGCAGTGCGATACCGATCTTTCTTATCGTAGACCTTGACCACGATGAGCCCGACCGCCTTCCCGAAATCACATACCAAAACGTGATGGGCATCCAAATCCGATGCCTGAAAAGATGCGACGGGCCTCATTTTGCTGCCTCTGTTTACTTGATGGCAAAGATGATGAAATACACAGCAGATGACTGATGATGTAACACCCAACCGGCGTATGGTGCTGGTGACCGGCCCCGCGGGGGCAGGGCGATCTTCAACGCTCAATGTGTTGGAGGATGCAGGCTTTGAAGCGATCGACAATATTCCCATGCGGATGCTGCGCGCTTTGCTCGAAGCACCGGGTCAACTGCGCCCGATGGCTCTTGGTGTCGATTTGCGGAACCGCGATTTTTCGACCGATCGCGTGATCGAACTGATGTCGGACATGCGGTCTCGTCCCGATGTAGATATTGAATTGCTATATCTGGATTGTGCGACCAACGTCCTGCTTCGGCGCTTCTCCGAAACACGCCGGCGCCATCCCATGGCGGCCACCGCTACGCCTGTCGAGGGGATCGTGCGCGAGAAAGAGCTGCTTGAACCGGTGCTGGCGCTGGCGGATGTCCTGATCGACACGTCCGAGCTGAATGTGCACCAGTTGCGTGCGGAAGTGGAGCGCTGGTTCGCGCTTGATGGGGAGCATCACCTCAGCGTATCCGTACAGTCTTTCTCGTATAAGCGCGGCTTGCCCCGCAGTGCGGATATGGTGTTTGACTGCCGGTTTTTGCGCAATCCCTATTGGGAACCCTCGCTGCGTGGTATGAACGGCACACAAAAAGAGGTCGCCGATTACGTGCATGCCGACCCGCTGTTCGAAAGCTTTGCCGCACAGGTAAACTCTCTGTGTCAATTGATCCTGCCAGCCTGCAAGACTGAAGGTAAATCGCATATCTCTCTTGCGTTTGGCTGCACAGGGGGGCAACACCGTTCCGTAACTTTGGCCGAACATCTGGCGTTCAAACTTTCGAACGACGGCTGGCAGGTGTCCATCAGGCACCGCGAACTGGATCGTAGTAAACGGGAAGAGACATCGCGTTGATTGGTATTGTGATTGTTGCACACGGCGGATTGGCCAAAGAATATTTGGCTGCGATCGAACATGTTGTTGGGTCGCAAAACGGCGTGCGCGCTATTGCGATCCATGCAGACCATGATCGTACCGAAAAGCAGCAGGAAATCTGCGAGGCAGCCGATGCCGTGGATACGGGCAATGGTGTTGTCGTCGTAACGGACCTTTTCGGTGGGTCCCCGTCGAACCTCAGTTTGCTTGCATGCCGTCCTGAAAACCGTCGGATCCTTTACGGCGCAAACCTTCCCATGTTGATCAAGCTGGCAAAGTCACGTGATCTTGAAGTGCCCGAGGCGGTGCGCGCGGCCCTGGCGGCCGGCAGAAAATATATTGATAGCCAGAATGTTAGTGCGGAATAGCAAGGCCCCTATTGTATGACCCAAGTCTCATTGAAAATCGTAAACGAAAAAGGCCTGCATGCCCGCGCCTCCGCCAAGCTGGTTGAGGTCGTCGAGGCTTTTGATGCGCGCGCCGAAGTCAGCAAGGACGGGATGTCCGCCTCTGGTGACAGCATTATGGGGCTGCTGATGCTCGCGGCGTCCAAAGGGTGTACGATTGATGTACAGACCTCCGGCCCGGATCAGGACGCATTGGCCGATGCGTTAACAGCCTTGGTGGCTGACAAGTTCGGCGAAGGCCAGTAACGGCGGTGTTTGCAATGCGGCCGGTGGTCACTGTGATGCGTAAAGGGTTAACCACATGACGGAGAATGTGCCAACCGGCCCTGCGCCCCTACTGAACGATGGTAGCGGCGAACCGGTGACCTTCACGAAGTATGACCGCCGAAGCCTGTCCTATGCCTCCACGTTTGATCATCCTGTCAAATCGGGGATCATCAGCGCAATCGAACTTTTCACCGGCAAGCTCAAGGTTCTGCGCCTGATCCGACAGTTCGAGAAACAGGGCGCGCCCACAGGGCAGGGGTTCTGGCGTGCGGCACTTGATACGATGGGGATCGACCTGACGACCCCGCAGGAACAGCTGAATCGCATTCCGAAAACGGGTCCAGTGGTCGTTGTTGCGAACCACCCGCACGGGATGGTCGATGGCATGATTTTCGCCGATCTGATCGGACGGGTACGCCCTGATTATCGGATCCTGACGCGCTCTTTGTTGACCTCTATCGACGAGGTCGCGGGCAGCTATATGATCCCCGTGCCGTTTCCCCATGACCCTGATGCGCAGCGCAAAGGTGTCGAAATGCGCGCCAAAGCGATGGCGCATCTGAAGGATGGCGGTGTTGTCGCGCTGTTCCCCTCTGGGGTCGTAGCGGCTTCGGATACCATGTTCGGCCCTGCCATAGAGGCGGAGTGGAACGTTTTCACCGCGAAAATGATCCGGCGCTCGGGCGCGCAAGTGGTGCCAATGCGCTTTCCAGGGCAAAATAGCAGAGCCTATCAAATTGCGAATAAAATCTCGCCCATCTTGCGGCAGGGGCTTCTGCTCCACGAGATTGTGCACGCATGCGACAAGCCGCAGGGCCCGATCGTAGGCGCGCCGCTTTCGCCAGAGCAGATGGCCGCTCATGCGGACGATCCACGCGGCTTCATGGCGTGGCTACGGGCGCATACACTTGCGCTTAAAGACTAACGCTATCTTCCAAATGGGATAAATCCCGGGGGCGCGGGGGCTGGCCCCCGCTGTTTGCTGCAAATTTATCGCGTGGGAACAGGCACATCGCCGCGGTAGTCATAGAAACCCCGCTGAGATTTACGCCCCAGCCAGCCCGCTTCAACGTATTTTGTCAGGAGCGGGCAGGGACGATATTTCGTATCGGCCAGCCCGTCATGCAACACGTTCATAATCGCCAGGCAGGTGTCTAGACCGATGAAATCTGCAAGCTCCAGCGGCCCCATCGGGTGGTTGGCCCCCAGCTTGAGTGAACTATCGATAGATTCGACAGAGCCCACACCTTCATAGAGTGTATAGACAGCCTCGTTGATCATCGGCATCAAGATACGATTTACGATAAATGCTGGGAAGTCTTCGGCAGAGGCCGCAGTTTTGCCCAGTTTATCAACGACGCCGCGGCAGGCCTCAAAAGTTTCCTTATCCGTCGCAATCCCGCGGATCAGCTCCACCAGCTGCATCACGGGCACCGGGTTCATGAAGTGGAACCCCATAAATTTTTCAGGGCGATCGGTTCGGCTGGCGAGCCGCGTAATCGAAATTGACGACGTGTTCGACGTCAGGATTGTGGTCGGTTTGAGGTGGGGGATCAGATCTTCAAAAATCGCTTGCTTGACGGTCTCGCGTTCGGTCGCCGCCTCGATCACCAGATCGCTTTGGCCCAACTCTGCAAGTGTTTGGGTTGTCACGATTCTTTTGAGCGTCGCGTCACGGTCTGCTTCGGTTACCTTACCGCGGCCAACCTGACGGTCGAGGTTGCCGGTAATGGTATCAACCGCCTTTTGCAGTGCTTCAGCGCTTACATCGTTCAACAGCACGTCGTAGCCCGCCAAAGCCATAACATGGGCGATGCCGTTGCCCATTTGGCCTGCGCCAACGATGCCGATTGTCTGGATATCCATGCGCTGTCCCCTTTTGTTTCGCCGCAGCATAAAGCGGGCGGGGTAGCAGCCGCAAGGGTCGGAATTCACGACAGCTTTTCTCAAATCCGAACATTAAGGAAATCGAAAATACTTAGGGCGATTCTGCGTCCGTAAAGCGGTGGAACAGGGTGAACGGTATGGGCGCTACGGAAGATGGCAGGCGGCGGTTGGACTACGCGTTGTGCCGCTATGGCACGTCGAAACTACTGTTTCGCGGACCTCTTCGGAGAACTTCCGCGCCCTATGTGGTTTTTGTTGGCGGCACCCAGACGTTTGGCCGCTACGTCGAAACTCCGTTCCCCGCGTTGGTAGAGCTGTCGAGCGGGGTGCCTTGCATCAATTTCGGGTTACAAAATGCGGGTCTGGATGTGTTTCTACATGATGCCGAAGTCATGAAAATTGCCGCCGGGGGGCATGTGACCGTGGTGCAAGTGTTGGGCGCACACAACATGTCGAATCGTTACTACTCAGTGCACCCTCGTCGAAACGACAGATTTATCGCACCGTCGAAACTGCTTTGCTCCATCTACCCCGAGGTTGATTTTGCGGAGTTTCATTTCACACGCCACCTATTGGAGGCGCTCAAGCAAGTCTCGCCCACTCGGTTCGCGATGGTGGTGCGTGAGCTTCAACAGGCTTGGATCGCTCGGATGACCCTGCTGCTTGGCCGAATGACGGGACCATGCGTGCTGCTTCACCTTAGTCCCGAAAAGCCCACGCGGGACATCGGCGCGCAGGCTCGTGCGGGGCCTCTGTTCGTGACCAAAGCTATGGTTGTCCAGGTGAGTCGTCTGGCGGCCGGGGTGGTATATGTGACACCGTCACACGCGGCCATGTCCGAGGGGACGGCGGGGATGGTGTTCCCTGCAGTAGAGAAGGAGCGGGCGTTACAGCTCCCCGGCGTTCGGGCACATCAAGAGATTGCGAAGGCGGTCGCGCAGACGATTGAACACCTGAAATAGAAAAAGGCCCGCAGGTGATTGCGGGCCTTATCCATGAAAACCTTAAAGGCTTACAGTTTCTCGATCAGCTCGGGAACGGCTTCGAACAGATCGGCCACCAGACCATAGTCCGCAACCTGGAAGATCGGCGCTTCTTCGTCTTTGTTGATGGCGACGATGATTTTGCTGTCTTTCATGCCGGCCAAGTGCTGGATCGCACCGGAGATACCAACCGCCACATAAAGCTCGGGCGCGACAACCTTACCGGTCTGACCAACTTGCCAGTCGTTCGGAGCATAGCCCGAATCAACGGCAGCGCGCGAAGCGCCAACAGCGGCACCCAGCTTGTCAGCCAGCTTTTCGATCAAGGCGAAGTCTTCTTCGGAGCCAACGCCACGGCCGCCGGAAACAACCACGCCAGCCGATGTCAGCTCGGGGCGATCGCTTTCTGCAACGTGGTCTTCAACCCAGGAAGACAGGCCGGGATCGGCCGCAGCGGATACCGTCTCTACAGAGGCGGAGCCACCGTCGCCAGCGGCGTCAAACGTCGTGGTGCGGAAGGTGATAACCTTTTTCGCATCCGAGGATTTGACCGTCTGGATCGCGTTGCCCGCATAGATGGGACGTTCGAATGTGTCGGCGTCGACAACACCGGACACATCGGACAGCAACATGACGTCAAGCAACGCAGCAACACGTGGCATCACGTTTTTGGCGTCTGTGGTCGCTGGCGCGGTGATGTGATCGTAATCACCGGCGAGCGATACGATCAACGCCGCCGTGGATTCCGCGAGGCGGTGGCCAAGGGTCTCATCCTCGGCGACCAGAACTTTGGAAACACCGTTGATTTTCGCCGCCGCTTCGCCCGCCGCAGCGGCGGAACCACCAGCGCAGAGAACAGTAACATCGCCGAGCATCTTGGCCGCAGCAACGGCTTTGGATGTCGCGTCAAGTGCCAGTTCGCCATCAGTTACTTCTGCAAGGAGTAGAACAGCCATTACACAGCCCCCGCTTCTTTAAGTTTCGCAACCAGTTCATCGACCGACTCGACCTTGATGCCCGCAGCACGTTCTGCTGGCTCAGCCGTCTTGATGATTTCCAAACGGTTGGAAACCTCGACGCCATAATCGGCAGGTGTCTTTTCATCCAAAGGCTTTTTCTTTGCCTTCATGATGTTGGGTAGCGACGCATAGCGTGGTTCGTTCAGGCGAAGATCCACAGTCACGACTGTAGGCATGGAAACCTTAATAGTCTGCAAACCACCGTCGACTTCACGTGTCACAACAGCGCTGTCGCCATCGATGTCGACTTTGGAGGCGAAGGTCGCTTGCGACCACCCCAGCAGAGCGGACAGCATCTGACCAGTGGCGTTCATGTCGTTGTCGATCGCCTGCTTACCGCAAAGAACAAGGTCGGGCTTCTCTTCTTCGACGACGCCTTTCAGAATTTTGGCAACGGTCAAAGGCTCGATATCGTTGTGCACATCGTCGGCCGCCACGATCAGAATCGCGCGGTCGGCGCCCATTGCCAGCGCTGTGCGCAGTGTTTCCTGCGCCTGTTTTACGCCGATAGAGACGACCACAACTTCTTCGACCTGGCCGGCCTCTTTCATGCGGATCGCTTGTT
>OJBD01000079.1_pt1 | contig 21905 bp, 13 predicted proteins | sample 1590481 | NCBI WGS metagenome assembly OJBD01 (sample SAMN05416811, study PRJEB24817) | seawater metagenome | isolation source: Sea water | place: Canada:Atlantic | collected 2013-07 | reverse complement strand
GATAAAGTAGCCTGACGTTGAACAAAGCACCCTCCGGTAAAATCGGGGCGGTTCATGGTCTCGAAGCAACCGCGATCCTTTCAACGGTTATCGTGTTGACCATTTTAGCTGTTGTGCCCTTCATTGTGCAGGCATCCGATCACGACGATATCACGCAAAAGTAGAACGTCATTCTGATTATTGCTCCTAACCACTGACCCAGGATCATTCGCGTAGTGTGCGGCTAAGGTTAACGTTGAGTGATGTCTGCAAAGATACAGACGAATTTGTGACTTCACATTAGCTTGCCTACTGTCGCATTGTTTTTTATCCGGCGCGTGTCACCAGAACTTTGTCGATGCGACGACCATCCAAATCAACGACTTCAATTGACCAGTTCTGTAAATCAAATCGCTCCGCAACCATTGGCAATCTGCCAAATTTCTCAAGGATAAACCCGGCTGCCGTCTCGTAATCACGATCATCCTCGAGCTCGAGCGTTAGCAGATCGGCGAATTCGTCCACAGGCATCCAGCCTGCTATGAGGTACGACCCGTCGGCACGGATGACGACTTTAGGTTCATCAGTTTCGCTGTCCGGAAATTCGCCGGTTATGGCCTCCAGAACGTCCATCGGCGTAATGACACCTTCGAAATGGCCGTACTCGTCATAGACCAGCACCATATGCGCCGGTGCTGTGCGCAACCTGTCAATAACCTCCAGCGCGCTTTGTCCACCCTGGACGACCGGCGCTTCACGCAGCAATGCGCGGAAATCGAAGGGCTCGTTCATCAGGGCGGGCCCCAGAATATCACGCGTCATTAACACGCCGATGATGTCGTCTGGATTGCTATCCTGGACCGGCAGTCTGGACCGGCTCATCCCGCGCAGCTCTTTGAGAATCTGCGCCTTGCTGATGGATGCGTCGAGCGTCTCGACCTCGTGGCGCGGCGTCATTAGTCCGCGTGCGTTACGGTCAGCCACGCGCATCACGCCCGCGATCATCCCGCTTTCGGAGCGATGCATGGCACCGGTGCTTTCGGCTTCCGCGATGATTAGGCGCACTTCCTCATCGCTTACCTTGCGCGACTGAGCGCCGGACTGACCCAGTAGGCGCAATACTACTTTGCCGGACCAATCAAGCACCCAGATCAGCGGTGCCGCGGCGCGCGCGATGAGCCCCATCATCGGAGCCATGCGGGCGGCGACCTTTTCGGGCGCACGCAAGGCGATCTGTTTTGGAACAAGTTCGCCCACGATCAGCGACAGGTAGGTGATCGCTACAACTACGGACGCCACACCGAGCGGTTGCGCGAGATTCGCCGCTAAACCCACTTCAATTAACCCTGCGGACAAACGCGAACCCAGTGTCGCGCCCGAGAAAGCCCCCGCCAGCACCCCTATAAGCGTGATCCCGACCTGAACACTGGACAGGAACCTGCCGGGGTCCTGTGCAAGTGAGATTGCGATGGCAGCACCCTTGCTGCCCTTATCGGCCATTAGCTTCAATCGTGCGGTGCGAGCAGAGACGATGGCAAGTTCAGACATCGCAAGCGCGCCATTGATCAGCGTGAGCAGAATGACGACTGAAATTTCTAAGACCATTTTCTCCAACTTTTTGCCAGACAGTTCCGGAATCCATCTCGCCAGTCTCGTGTAAATACCACGATGCGGGACAATCAAGCAGCGTGTTTATTTCGAAAGAACCTAAATGCGCTGCCGATGACATCCCAAAGGTCTAATAGTCGAGCGTAGCGGTGTTCGCGTACGGCGAAGGGCTTGTCGCCGGGATCGGAATGCTCGACTTCAAGCGTTTCGATCAAGCGCATGAGACGCCGACGGTGAATGCCATGACAACTTTGGATCGGATAGGCCAGTGCTCCTGCAAACGCGGCAAAGACCGACCCGATCATGACAGGAATCGCGACACTTGCGGCGAGAAGTCCCGGCGATGAGCCCTGTGGGGAATATGTCGTACCAAAGGCCTCAGATGGGCTGTGCCAACGGAAACTGCGCAATCGCAGTGGTCCGAGCCACCGCATTCGCAACGTCGGGTGCCATCGAGATCATGCCGGGGGCCAGAGCTTGGAACACCAACGCGCCCACGGCCAGCGTTGCGATGGCCGTGGTCATCTCTACCACCGCCGACGTGTTCCCGCATAAACTCTAAGCGCACCCGCGATCCGCTGACCGAGAACCTGCACCTCTGCCACTTCAGTACGTTCTCGGATCAGTTCGCGAAACTGGGGGGCCGCAAGAACAGAGCGCGCCAGCGCACCGGCATCATGTGCCGCTGATCACTGTGGCAGAGGGAGGTCCAGAAGGTCAGTCGCAATCAGCGCCTCTACCCTGCGCGAGACCGCGATGGGCAGCAGGATACGCCGCGCTGCGAGCAAGCTGGCAGTTGCTGCAGTATCAGTACAAGGACGGCTACAGCAGCGCGTTGATCGGCGCGCGCAGGACATCCCAGCCAATCGCAGCGCTGTGAAGATGCAAGGTTACTGACCAGGTAAAGTGGTGATTGATGAACCCGCCAACGCTGGCCCGTCGGTCCAAAAAAACGTATGGCTGTTCGTCATGCCGGTGGCATAGTCTTTTGACGTCGGGTTTGACGGTGAGGTTATGGCCCCCTTCGTTTCTGTGCTGATGCGATCTTCGTTTTCTCAGGGACGCTATCTTTTCCCTTCCTCAGATACTGACCTACAGATCATGCCGCCACAGCATTCCTTCAAGGTTTGCTGCTTAGAATATTTGTGCGTCTTCTCCATTCGAAAATTATCTTTATGAGGCACTTGCAAGCGCCCTATCGCATCCACAATTTTACGTGAAGGGCAGATTACTTGCCCTCGGAGAACAACGATTTGGATTATGTATACCTGTTTATCGGATTGATAGGTCTGTTCTTCGGTGGCGAGGCGCTGGTGCGTGGCAGCGTCGGCATCGCCCGGCGTATGGCGATCCCGCCGCTGCTGATAGGTCTGACGGTTGTGGGCTTCGGCACGTCAACGCCTGAACTTCTGGTTTCAGTCGATGCAGCCTTGCGCGGTGTTCCAGATATTGCGTTGGGCAACATCGTCGGCTCCAACATCGCCAACATCCTGCTGATCGTCGGCATTTCTGCGCTGGTCTGGCCAATAAAGGTCATGGGTGCGACCCTTAGGCGTGACACGGCGGTCATGATGGCCGCGGCACTTTTACTGGTCCCGATTTTCGCCTTTGGTCAGATGTCGCGGCTGTCCGGGCTGGTTTTGTTTGCCAGCTTGATGGCCTATCTTGTCTGGGCGTATCTCAAGCCGGGTGAGGCAGAAGCAGAGGACGAGAGACTGCAACCTCCGGCCTCGGCCCTTGTTTCGGTGCTATGGGTCCTCGGCGGCCTTGTCGCGTTGATGGTTGGCGCGCGGTTCCTGGTGGACGGCGCGGTGTCGATCGCGCGCGGATACGGCATTTCGGAGGCGTTTATCGGCCTGACCATTGTTGCCGTTGGCACATCTCTGCCGGAACTGGCCACGTCTCTGATCGCAGCCTTCCGCCGCCAGTCCGAAATCGCCATCGGCAATATCATCGGATCGAACATCTTTAACGTTCTGGGCATTCTTGGCGTCACCGCTTTAGTCGCGCCGATCCCGGTGGCGTCGCGCTTCCTGACCTTCGACCTTCCAGTGATGATTGCCGTGTCGCTGGTGCTAACCGGGCTTCTGCTTGCTCGGCCGGTGATCGGGCGCGGCGTTGGGGTCGTGATGCTGACGGGCTACTTCGCCTATGTGTGGGCTGCTCAGGGATGAAAATGGGGCTTGGCCAAGCCGCAAGGAGGATGGCGGCGATTGTGTCGCGGCTTTTCCTTGTACTGACGGTAGGTTTTTTTGGGGCGTATCATGTCGGCGCAGAACGAACTGCCACGCACAATGGCCACGTTGCGGTACCTGAGACCGCAATTGCACCGTTCATCCTGACAGCGCAAACCCACCTCATCCGCGAGTCAATGCCTGAAGGCGACACACCTCAGGCCACCGCGCCACGATCAGAAACTCCTAAGCCACGACAAACTTTGGCGAGTGTTCCGCGGCAACCTTTTGCAACTGTTCCTACTTCTGTAATCAATGTCTTGCCACCGGTCCGGGGGCCGCCTGCGGTCTGACATTTCGACGTCAGACCAAATACTCAGGCACCTAAGGATATCGAAAATGCGCCGACCAGCATGGGTCGTGATGACCTATGCCGTTCTTCTGCTTCTGGCAGTTGTGACGGCCCTCCCGAACTTTCTTTCCAAAGACATCCGCGACACGCTGCCGCCTTGGGCAACCAGTCAAACGGTCTCACTCGGCCTTGATCTGCAGGGGGGCGCGCATCTGCTGCTGGCCGTCGATCGCGCGGATCTGGCGACCGCGCGCCTTCAGGATTTGCGTCAGATACTTGTATCAGAGATGCGCACGTTGAACCTTAACCCGGCAACGATCCGGGCCGACGTCACCTCATTGTCCGCTCCAGCGAACGAAGCGCTACTGACGGCTCTGAAGGCGGCGGCGTCTGCCACCACTCAGCCCGGTATCCCACCGGACTTCACCGTCGACCTTTCTGGTGACATAATCAGGTTGTCCCTGACTGCATCCGGCCTTGACCGAGCGGCAAGCGACGCTGCCGATGCCAGTCTTGAAGTGATCCGCCACCGGGTCGATCAGGTCGGCGTCTCCGAGCCGGTGATCAGCCGGGTTGGCGATGACCGCATCCTTGTCCAGATGCCGGGCGTAGAGAACCCGGCCCAGTTGCGCACACTGCTGGGATCGACCGCGAAGATGAGTTTCCAGATGGTCGCACCGGGGCCGGGACCGAGCGCCACGCTGCTGCCGCTTCGGGACGGCTCCGGCGACATTCCGGTTTATGACGATGTCGCTCTGTCGGGTGATCGGCTGGACGCGGCGGCCTCGGGGTTCGAACCCGACACCGGCCAGCCAATGGTCACTTTTAATTTCGACCGACAGGGTGTTGCGGCCTTCGCCGAAATCACTGCCGCCAATATCGGTCAGAGGTTTGCGGTCGTGCTGGATGGCGAGGTTTTGACCGCTCCGGTCATCCAGCAGGCCATTCCGGGTGGTCAGGGCCAGATCACCGGCGACTTTACGCTCGAAGAGGCGCAGACGCTGGCTGTGCTGCTGACGTCGGGTGCACTGCCTGCATCTCTCGAAGTGATTGAGGAACGCAGCGTGGGCGCTGCGCTTGGTGCGGATTCCATTCGCGCCGGGTTGGTCACGGGTGCCGTCGGTCTGGCGCTTGTGGTCGCGATTATGGTCGGGCTTTATGGGGCTTGGGGCCTTCTGGCCAGCGCCATCCTTGGACTGAACGTGATGCTTACGCTGACCGCTTTGGGACTTCTTGGTGCCACACTGACATTGCCTGGGATTGCGGGGATCATCCTGTGCTTTGGCATCGCTGTGGACAGCAACATCCTGATCTTTAGCCGTATCCGTGAAGAAACGGCCAAGGGATCGATTGCGATCAAGGCGCTGACGCTTGGTTATGGGCGGGCCTGGGCGACAATCCTTGATGCCAACATCACCACGCTTCTGGCGATGGTATTGCTGTTCATGTTTGGTGCCGGTGCTATCCGGGGATTTGCCGTCACGATGAGCTTTGGCATCGTCATCTCGATGTTCACGGCCGTCGCGCTGATGCGGTTCATGATGGAAACGCTGGTGCGTCGCCGCAAACTCAAGCGGCTCGACATCGCGCCGCTGTTCGGTGGCGTGCCAGCGCCGGGGAAACTGCCCTTCATGCGGCGCGGACGCCTGGCGCTTGTGATATCGGCAGTGCTGTCTGTGGGGTCGCTCGGTTTGCTCGTGATGCCCGGGCCGAATCTTGGAATTGATTTTACGGGTGGGGTGCAGATGGTCCTACGCTCGGACGCGCCCGTCCCGTTGTCCGAGCTGCGTGCCGCCATCGCGCAACAGGTTCCGGGCGACGCGAGCCTGCAGGCCTTCGGCGACCCCAATGAGGTGCTGATCCGAGTGCAGGGAGAGGTCGGACAGGCCACGGTTGCCGCTGTCGAACGTGCTGCAGCAGACGTGATCCTTGATGCGGTGTTCAACCAGATCGACCTTGTCGGCCCGACGATCAGTGGCGAGCTGGCAACCACCGGCCTGCTGGCGCTTGGCCTCGCCGTACTGGCGATGCTGGCCTATATCTGGGTCCGGTTCGAGTGGTATTTTGCCGCTGGGGCCATTGCTGTGCTGTTCCTCGACGTCACCAAGACCTTCGGCGTCATCGCCCTGATGGGATGGGAGGTGAACCTAACCACCATCGTCGCCCTACTGACGCTGATCGGCTATTCGGTCAACGACAAGGTCGTGGTATATGACCGGATCCGCGAACACCTTGCAGGCGGCAGTGAAGAACCCTTGGCGGATGTCATCGACCGCAGCCTCAATCAGGTTCTGGCACGGTGCATCTTCACCTCTGGCACGACGCTCGCAGCGATTGTGCCGATGGCGATCTGGGGCGGGCCAGCGGTATCCGGATTTGCCTGGCCGATGATTGCGGGCGTGACCATTGCCACCGCGTCTTCGTTGTTTGTGGCGGGGCCGGTCCTTGCTTGGCTCGCGCAGCGCAAAAAGGTTGCGGCTATGCAGGATGCCCTGAGCAATCAGGCCTGAAAGCGACCATCGCCGGGGGCGCAATCCCCCGGCGAGATACCTCCTATTGCGGTCGACGGAGCAATGTCACGCTGACCGTTTCTTGCAGCTGAGTGTATGATCAAAAAACAAGGATGCGGTTCAAGTCGAGAAAATCTGAACCCGCGTCGCCACTGGCCCAACGGAGCCTTAACACATCATGGCAATCGACCTTTTGACACTGGCTCCTTACGCTGCCGTAATCTTGTTCATCGGCGTATTCACAGCCTTTGTCATGGAACTGCGATCCCCAGATGTTATCGCCTTTTGCGGGGCGGCCGCAGCTCTTGCCATTGGACTTGTCAAGCCGACCGATGTTCTGGACGCGCTCGCTAATCCTGCACCTGCAACCATCGGCGCGATGTTCGTCCTCAGCGCGGCCCTTGTCCGGACTGGCGTACTTGAGGCCCTCAGCAATGTCCTTGGTCGATATGCATCGACCCGTCCGTTCCTGACACTCGCGCTGTTCTTCAGTGCCGCCGCCGGGGCCTCGATGTTTATGAACAACACACCGGTGGTCATCGTGCTGATCCCGGTGGTGATCACCCTTGCGCGTCAGATGAAGATTGCGGCTTCGCACCTTCTTATCCCGCTGTCCTACATGGTCATTCTTGGCGGAACCTGTTCGCTGATCGGGACCTCGACGAACCTGCTGGTGGATGGCGTTGCGCGCGATCTGGGGATGGCACCGTTCAGTCTGTTCGAGATCGCGCCTGTCGGAATCGTTGTCACCGTCGTTGGTGGAGTTTTTCTGGTAATCGCCGCCCCGCGCCTTCTCGCTGTGCGACAGACGGTTGGAGAGGTTCAGTCCAAGCGCGACGGGCGCACCTGGCTGGTCGAGTTGTTTATTCCCGCAGGCTCGCCATTGATCGGCAAGACTGTGCTGGAAGTTGACGCTTTCAAGAATGCCGGAAGTCGGGTCGTTGATCTTGTCAGTGGAGACCTTTCCCTGCGCACAACTCTTGCCACATCGACGGTGGCGGCTGGCGATGTCGTGGTTGTGAAGACCACAGATACCGAGATTATGGGTTTTCGCGACGGCGCAGCCGTGGGCAACACCGTTCTGGGCACCGAGCCGTCGACCGCGAGACGAACCTCTGTGGTAGAGGTTTTAATCGGCCCAAATTCGAAAGCGCTGCACAGAATGGTCGGGCGTTTGCAGTGGCGTCGTCGTTTTGGGGTCTATCCGGTCGCACTCCACCGAAAGGGAGCAGCGGTCGACATGCGCCTTGCGATGATGAAATTGGAGGTCGGGGATACTTTACTACTTGACGGTGCGCCGGAAGACATCGCGCGGCTTACCGATGAAGAACAATTGATCGAACTGTCCTTGGTCACCTCTCGTAGTTTTCGCCGCAAGAAAGCCCCCATTGCGATCGCCACCATGGTTGCCGTCGTCGTTTTGGCGGCTCTGAATGTGGCGCCAATCTTGACCCTTGCGCTGATCGGGGTCGCTGTGGTTTTGCTGACAAACTGCATTGACGCGGATGAAGGTGTGGGCGCGATTGATGGCCGGTTGCTGTTGTTGATCGTCTCGATGCTGACATTGGGGAGTGCATTGGACAATTCGGGCGCGCTTGCGCTGATTGTGGCCAAGGTTTCACCGCTGCTGTCGACGGTCCAACCTATCGTCGCCCTTGCGCTGGTCTATGCCCTGACGTCGATCCTGACGGAACTTGTCACCAACAATGCCGTCGCGGTCCTGCTGGCACCAATCGCAGCTGGTGTGGCCATTCAACTTGGCCTTGACCCGCGCCCTTTCGTTGTGGCCGTGATGTTCGGCGCAAGCGCAAGTTTTGCGACGCCAATCGGTTATCAGACCAATACGCTTGTCTACAACGCCGGAGGGTACAAGTTCACCGATTTCCTAAAAGTTGGTGTTCCAATGAACATTATCATTGGGTCAGCAACCGTTGTTCTGATCCCGCTCATTTGGCCACTGATGCCCTAAAAGCTGCGAGCTTTAACTGGGTGTCGGAACAACGAGGTGAAAAAGACTTTCCTGCATCGACACAACAGCGCTTTTGTACTCACGAAGTCGTTGAAATTCAAAGTGCCTCAGCCACCTAAATCGATTGATGGATTCCAACGGAAAAAAACTAAAGGAAATGAAGTGCAGGGATAGTCCCTGACTAATTCATATGAAGGTGGAACAGCATCTGCCGGATTGGCAAAACCGGAAGGCTTGGTTGGCGGAGAATGGTACCCAAGTTGAGTGCCTATAGGGCCCAATGCTCCGGGACCCCCAGGCGATCAGTGAAGGGAAGCGTCTCGACAGAAATCGTGTTTTTCAACGCGAATTAGCCTTTAGCTCGGAGTAAAGTGCAACGATCTCCGTCTTCGCGACTGAGGCTTGCCCCGCCGTTCTGGCTTTGACTTCAGAAAAGTCGATCTCCCGGAAGAGTGCGAGTTGCTCTTGAACAGGTATATTTGCGCGTATGAAGTAGTGTGTTGTTTCGACAAGATTTTCAAAATTCTCTTTAACCGCGCCTGCACGAGAGCCAACCCGCTGAACAGCGAAGTCTGCGTCAGCTCGCGTGTCAATCGCAGAGTAAAAAGGGGCCAGATCGCGGCGTAAAACTGGTCCACTGAGTTATCGTTTTTCGTGCGCTTTGGCGCGAGTGCTTGTCATATAGCTAACGCGTGCCAAAGCGCATGTTGGCCCTTGGGCCAACATTGTTCTGATCTGGATTTAGGTTTGATTATTGTTGTTTGTTACGGCTGTATTTGAGCCTGTAGCTTTCGCCGTTCATCTCGAGAATGTGGACGTGATGGGTCAAGCGATCCAGCAACGCGCCTGTCAGCCGCTCAGAGCCGAAGACCTCGGTCCATTCATCAAAGGGCAGGTTCGAGGTAATGATGATGGACCCGCGTTCGTAGCATTGAGATATAACTTCAAAGAGCAATTCCGCGCCCGATTTACTGAGCGGAACGAAGCCCAACTCATCAATGATCAGGAGGTTCTGGCTGGTCAGTTGCTTTTGAAGACGCTGTAGCCTTCGCTCATCTTGGGCTTCGATCAGGTCATGCACCAGTGCCGCAGCCGTGGTGAAGCGCACCTTTAGCCCTCGTTGGCATGCGGCCAGACCAAGTCCCAAAGCAATGTGTGTTTTGCCCGTGCCAGATGGGCCAAGGGCGATGATGTTCTCTCTGCGATCTACGTAATCGCATCGTGCCAGATCCATCGTTAGCGGCTTGTTCAAGCTGGGCATGATCTTGAAGTCAAAGCTATCCAAGCTCTTGGTGCTGGGGAACTTCGCCGCTTTGATGCGCCGTTCAATCATCCGGCGTTCGCGGTCGATCAGCTCCATCTCACACAGCCGTGCCAGATACTGGATATGGTCTTTGTTCTCAGTGGCACAAAGCTGCGCCTGTTTGGCATACTCGCCTTGGAACGTTGGCAGCCGCAGCTTTTTGAGGTGGTGGTGCAGCAGGATTTGAGGCGCGTCGGTCATGCCGCTGTCCCTCCGATCAGGCTCATGTAGCTGGACGGGCGGGTCATGCCGACATTGGCTTTGGGCAGATACGGGTAGAAGTCCAGATCCAGTCGTGGCGGTCGCTTCTCAACACGGCACAAGACAAGATGCTTTACGGCATCATAGCCAATCGCACCCATGTCAATGGCCTGTTGGATTGCACCTTGCACAACATCCATCTCGAACGCCTCTAACAGGCGCAGAACTTGAACGTATTCCCGCTTTCCTGGCTTGCCCATCCTGGCTTCAAGCAGCCGGTGCAGCGTCGCGAAGGCGTCCGGAAGGTCCCAACCCTGCAAAGGGGCAGCCTGATCCAAAGCCCCCACCTTTTGTTCAAGCAGGGGCAAAAAGTGCAATGGATCAAAGATCATATCCGCTGATGCGTAGGATCGTTTATGCCGTGCAATAATCTCGTTGCCACATCCAATGATGACCTCATGCACAAACCCACGCACGTGAACATCATGGTGGGCATAAGCCACCGGCACCGAGTAATCATTGCTGCGATAGCGCACCATCGAGATCGACGTGGCCCGCGTGCTGACATGATCGCAGGCTTCATAATCCGCGACGGGCAATCCCATCAACGCATCCAAGTCCGACATCAGGCGGTCGCCTATGGTTTGGTTGTGGCCGCGCAGTTTGTCGCCCTGACGCGCAAGGCACTTCGCTTCCAAATGCGCGTTCAGATCATCAAAGCTGCCATAGCGCGGCGCGGGCACCATAAAATTGCGGCGGGTGTATCCGACCATGCCCTCAACGTTACCTTTGTCATTCCCGCGTGCAGGTCTGCCAAATCTGTCATCAAACAAGTAATGCGATTGCAATTCCGTAAACCGACGGGTCCGGACGCGCGTTCTGTCCCCCAGAATACGCGCAACAGCGATCTTGGTATTGTCGTAAAGAATGGATTGGGGAATGCCGCCAAAGAAGGCAAAGGCCGAGACGTGGCCATCACAGAATGCTTCCGTCGTCTCCGCTGGATAACCCTTCACAAACACCGCATCAGAATGCGGCAAGCTCATCACAAAGAAGTGGACTTTGCACTCCACCCCGCCGATTACGCCAAGGGTCTCGCCAAAATCAACCTGTGCGTGGCCTGGCCGATGCGACAACGGCACAAACACCTCTTTGGTGCGCCGCTTTTGCTCACGCACGTAATACGTCACCGTCGTGAGGCTGCCTGCATACCCATGCTCATCACGCAGTCGTTCAAAAATGCGCTTCGACGTGTGACGTTGTTTTTTGATCAAGGCTTTGTCGGAGCGCAGTATCTCGTCGATGACACCAACATAATCATCAAGCGTTGGGCGACGCGGCGGCTCTGAACGCTGATATCCGGGCGGCAGCTCATGGCGCAGCATCTTCGCGATCGTCTTACGATCCTTATTGAAATAACGCGCCGCTTCTCGAGCTGACATACCGTCCTTCAAACAGGCACGGCGCACACGATTATAAATATCCACAGAATACATCTCCCGCCCTCCGACTAAACGAAGGACACAAACTGGCGGAATTTTACTCCGCTACAACTGCGATGCGCAGCCGCTTCTGTGGTCCATTATTGCTCCGCGTTTTACACGAACGGCGTGAATACGAAATACTATGCCAACAACAGGCATCAGGATTTCAAACAGACCTTCTATTGGGCCGGTGAAGACAACACGCCCATTAACCGGCTCGATGCTTTCGCCGACGCATTTCTTGAAAAATGCTTCGTCTCAAAAATGATCGCGAAATACGTGGTTCAGCATCAGAGCGACAAGGTCCTGATGGTGCTGCGCCCCTATCAGTATTATGCGGTCGAGCGCATCGTCGATCAGGTCATGAAAGGCCGCAAGAACGGCTACATCTGGCACACCACAGGCTCGGGCAAGACCCTGACCAGCTTCAAGGCCTCACAGGTCATCATCGAGAACCCTAAGGTCTCCAAGGTGATCTTTGTCGTGGATCGTGCGGACCTCGATTATCAGACCACCAAGGAGTTCAATTTCTTCTCTGCAGGCTCAGTGGATGGCACCGACAACACAAAGGCCCTTGTCGAGCAAATGCAGGGCGACACCAAGCTGATCGTCACCACCATTCAAAAGCTCAACACGGCCATTACCCGCGATAAGCACAGCGCCGCCCTTCAGGCGATCAAGGATGAGCGCGTCGTCTTCGTGTTCGATGAATGCCACCGCAGCCAATTCGGCGATACACATCGCAACATCGTCAAGTTCTTCACCAAGGCACAGTTGTTCGGGTTCACCGGCACTCCGATTCTTAAAGAAAATGCCATCGGCAAGCGGACCACAAGCTCCCTCTTTGAAGACTGCCTGCACAGCTATGTGATTACCGATGCGATCCGCGATGAGAATGTCCTGCGCTTCTCGGTCGAATACTGGGGAAAGCTGCGGAAGAAGGACGGTTCGCTTCTGAGCGACGAGGAGGTCGCCGGCCTTGATGTGAAGGCGTTTTTTGAAGACCAGACCCGCATTGATAGCGTCGTCGACTGGATCATCGAAAACCACGACCGCAAGACACACAACCGCGAGTTTGGCGCGCTCCTGTGCGTCAGCTCTGTAGAGGCCCTCACCCGATACTACGAGGCGTTCCAGCGTAAGAAGGTGGCTGGAGAGCATGACCTGAAAGTGGCGACCATCTTCACCTTTGCAACCAACGAAGATGACGCCGACGCGAATGGATTGATCGGTGAGCCTGACGTCATGGGTGGGCCAGATACAGCTGAGACAAGGCACAGCCGCGATAAGCTGGCGGGCTATGTGGCCGATTACAACGCAATGTATGGCAGTAACAACAGTGTTAAGGACGGCAAGGCCTTCTATACCTACTACAAGGGCTTGGCGAAGCGCATGAAGGCACGGGACAAGAAGGATTTCGTGCCAGACCAAGGCATCGACATCTTGCTGGTCGTGAACATGTTCCTGACGGGGTTTGATGCGAAAACCTTGAACACCCTCTATGTAGACAAGAATCTGCGATACCACGGTCTCATACAGGCCTTCTCGCGCACGAACAGAACACTGGGTCAGAAGAAATCGCAAGGAAACATCGTTTGCTTTCGAAACCTGAAAGACAAAACGGATGAAGCGATTACTCTATTTTCGAACAAGGATGCAGACGATACAATCCTGATGGAGCCTTATCAGGAATACGTAGACCGCTTTAACCAGGCGGTGATGGATCTGATGAAGGTCGCGGCAACGCCAGGCGCTGTCGATAAACTGGTGTCAGAAGAAGACATACTGGCCTTTGTTCAGGCATTCAGAAATCTCATTCGCATCAGAAATGTGCTGACCACTTTTGCAGAATTCTCCAACGATGACCTGGCTCTCGATCCGCAGCGGTTCGAAGATTACAAAAGCAAATACCTGGATATCCATGATCGGATCAAATCCAACGAGGATGATGACACGAAGGCTTCAATCATCGACGAGGTGGACTTCGAGCTTGAGTTGATCCGTCGAGACAACATCAATGTCGCTTACATTCTTGCGCTGCTCAGTTCGCTTGTCGCAGCGTCGCCAGACGATGAAGATGCTGCAGACACAGACGCAAAAAAGAAGGCTATCCTGGATCTGCTTGGCACAGAGGCCAGGCTGCGCAGCAAGCGTGAACTCATTGAAGAATTTATCGCATCCTACCTGCCTGCTCTTCGTGGAGAAGAGCAAACAAAGGACGCCTTTCACGACTTCTGGAACCGCAAACGCACAAGGGCCTTTGACGCAATCTGCGACGATGAAGGTCTAAACCCGAAGCTGTTCTCAAACCTTTTGGAAAACTACCAATTCTCGGAGAAAGAGCCCCTGACGGACGAGATCATGCAAGTGGTGATCAAAGCGCCAAGCGTTGTGCAACGGCGCAAGACAGCCAGGCGGATTATATCGAAGATGGTCGATCACATTGAAACTTTTGAAGAAAATATGGGTGATCTCGAAAGTGCTTGAGAAACGATATCGTCTTCAAGCGACTTGATTTGCATTGCCGCATATAGAAACGAGAGTAGAAAGGTTTGCTGAGTATTGGCCGCAAGCTGGTAAAGAATTGAAGTCAAAGGTGTTTGGAAGATCAGTTAATTGTTTAGATATTTTCCGGTATTTTTGTTGTATACTTGTAAAGAAGCTCGAATACTGGAACGTATTCTGGGGGTTACTTTGGTGCTTTCCAGACCAATCCTGCATTCGTTGTCAACTATCCAAGGTCTGGGTCCGCCAGCTGTTCGCTTTGCTCGATGAATGTAAACTTTTACCCTATTTGGCGGGCTCGTGGAGATGTGGTAGAAGTAAGATGACCAAAAAATCGAAAGGACGACTAAATAGAGATAGATTAGGCATTCCCCAAAAGAAAAAAATTGCACACATTGAAGTTGATCACATTAGGAAAACACAATTTATTCTGACAAATGATATGTTGCTGAACCAGATTCAACGTGACGGCCCGCGTGTGGCAAGGTCATTTGACAGGTTGGCTGAATATGAAATAGCAGAATGCAGCAAGATTTTTTCTTCAGTGCAAGGTGCCCTGCTGCGACACCTTCCCAAAATAGACGACAATGGTTTCAAAGCGACGTCCGCTCGCCTTCTGTCAAGCGCGAGCAACTCCTATGTTGCGAGTATAGAAGTCGCGCGACACGGGTTCCCTCTGCAATACGGTTCATTGGCTCGAATGGTTGTTGAAGCCCTGGCTACCGTTCTCGCCTTGGCCACCAGAGCAGAAGCTATTGAGCAGTTTCACGCAGGCAAGTTGAAGTCGACAAAGTGTGTTACGTGGGCCAAAGAATCCCTGCCAATATTGCCACCTTTATGGGGCATGTTGAGCAATGAATTTGTCCATATTGGCAGAGGCCACTCTACGCTGGACATGCCAAAACGTTACAAGTCTGGTGATGAGGCACTTGGTTTCATAAAGAAAACAATGATGACAATGGCCTGCCTGCTTCAGATCGTAACAGAACTAATTTATGCTGATGAAAAAATAGATTTGTTGTTTTGGAAGCCGTCTGGAGGCGGATGGACATTTGACCCTTCACCAGAATCAGCCAGATGGATGGATGAACACCTGTCATGAATCCCCAACCAAGGGCTTTTGTCTTGCCACCGTTTAGTATCGGTCTCTTTCGAGAAATGTTTGCTATGAAGTGTGCACTTCGCCTCCCGATTGGTTTCGTTACGGTGCCGAGGTTTCGAACCCCAAAAGGGACGTTTATTTCGGTCCTGAAGGGTTCTGCTGAATGCACATCTAACGGTCGCGCCATCTTGCATAGTGACGTAATAAATCTTTGTTATTGTGTTGTATTCATACGGACCGAAATTGAAAGTTCGAAATCGTGGGGGAGCAATGCAGCTTGAGAGTGCACGCATAAAGAATTTTCGGTCGCTTCGCGATATCGAAGTCAGCTTCGGCGCACATACAGCGTTCATCGGAGGCAACGGCGCGGGGAAGTCCTCTATACTGAAAGCGATTGAGAAATTTTACTCAACGTCAAAAAGCTGCGATGCTGATGACTTCTTCGGGCGCGATCAAGGGCCGCCGATCGAGATAGAACTCACCTTTCATCAGCTAAGTGATCAAGAAGTAGCATCTTTCGAGGACCGTGTTCGCGACGGTAAGCTGGTAGTAACCCGTGTTTTTGATAGTGGCACTTCAAGCGGTAGATATCATGGTGTAGTTCCCCAAATCCCTGACTTCGTTTCAATCCGATCCGCGTCCAGCGCGACGGCAAAACGCGCCGCTTACAACGCCCTGAGAGCAGATAATCCGCTCTACGCAGACCTGCCCAACGCTGGTAGCGCCGCTGCAGTTGATCAGGCACTGCTGGATTGGGAGGCAATCCATCCAGAGCAACTGGTCCTATTACCCGACGATGGGCAGTTCTTCGGCTTCCAGAACAATAGTCGTGGCAAGCTCCAGAGGCATACAAACTTTATGTTTATTCCGGCCGTTCGCGAGGCATCGGCCGATGCCGCCGATGGTAAAACGAGCGTTATTGGTAAGCTGCTTGAATTACTTGTACGAAGTCAAATCTTACAGCGAGCGGACGTCCAAGCCTTCAAGGCGAAGATGACTGAAGCCTATTTGGAGTTGGTATCGGCTGAAAACATGCCAGAGCTTGGCACCTTAGCCGGAGCGCTTACCGCAGATCTGCAAGGCCTGTACCAAGATGCGGAGGTCGCGCTGAATTGGCGCGAGATAGGAGAGATACCGGTCCCCCTACCGATGGCAGACGTGTTTCTAAAGGACGACGGTTTTGGTGGTCCGGTCGACAGACAGGGTCACGGCCTGCAACGCGCCTTCATCTTCACGCTGCTCCAACACCTCGCGCGCACGACGGATCCTGACACTGAAGATGAAGCTGCCGGGAATGCGGAAGGCCAGGCACTCGACGATAATGCGATTGCCGCAAATGCGCCAACTCTGATCCTCGCGATCGAGGAGCCTGAGCTCTACCAGCACCCAACCAAGCAGCGACATTTCGCAGAGGTGCTGCGCGGTCTAAGCAGGGGCACACTTCCGGGTGCCCAAGGGCATACCCAGATCATCTTTGGCTCGCATTCGCCGATGTTCATTTCAATGGGCAAGGCCGACGAGATACGACTCACTCGTCGCTCAGAATGCCACGGTAGCGACTTTAAGCAGTGCAGCATACAAGCCCTTGATCTTGGCATCGTGGCGCAGAAGCTCGAACGCGGCTGGAGCAAGCCTGTTGGCACATTCAACGCGCAGACCTTGATGCCGCGACTCCATATTCTTGGGGCCGAACTGGCTGAGGGGTTCTTCGCGAATGGTGTTATTCTGGTCGAGGGTCGCAGTGACAAAGCGGCGCTTACGGCGACTGCACGGATGCTCGGAGTCAACTTTGAGGCCGCAGGGATTGCTATCCTGTCGGTCGAGGGAAAGTCCAACCTCGACCGTCCTTTTGTCATTTTCCGCGAGCTGGGCATTCCGACTTTCCTGCTCTGGGACTGCGATAACCATCTGGCCCCAGCTCAGCGCAAGCCCGCAACTGACCTTGCTTTGAGTAGGCTCGCAAAGCCCGACGAAGTGTTCGAGGTCGCACCGACTGTTGATCTTGTCAGCGATTGCTATGCGCATTTCGGCAATACAATGGAACACCGCCTCAAACAGGATATCACTCCGGAAATTCACGCGAATTGTCTTGCCGCTGCCTGCGAGCCCTTTGGCGTGGAACCGAACAATGACACCCAGAAAATTCCCGAGGTCGTCTATCAGACCTTGCGTCGCGCCAGGGAACAGGGTCACGAAAGCGAAATGCTGAAGGAGATCGTGCGCGAAATGTGGCGTTATTTCCGGGATGAGGACCTGCCTGACCCTCCACAGGCGCAAGCCATGGTCCCCGTATCGTGAAAGTCGACAACGAAATGACTGAGCTTGTGTCAGCCCGAGAGCGCCGCGCACACGGTCCATGGAGCGATCTGGCGTTACATACGATCGGCTGGCGTGCCTTCCAAGATCTCTGTTCGCAGGTCTGCGAGGTGGTGCTCGGCCGTCCGGTCGAAATTTTCCGGGAAGCTCAGGATGGCGGCCAAGACGCGGTATTTTTGATACCGTCGGGCTCGGAAGCGCCTGCCATTGGCACGATTCAGTGCAAGCACACCGCAGTAGCGCGCAAGGCGCTGAAGGTGGGTGACCTATCGGGTGAGATCGAACACGTCGAAGAGCTGGTGAAGGCCGGTCTGGCCGATACTTATGTCTTCATGACTAACATGAGTATTGATGCGCCTATCGCCGTTAAGATGCGCGCGCGCTTACGCGCCCTCGGCGTACGCAAGCCGCATATCCTGGGCAGCCAGTATATCGTCAGGGTCATCAGGAGCAGCGCTCGGCTGCGCGCGCTCGTGCCACAAGTCTATGGTCTGGGCGATTTGACTTCGATCGTCGACGAGCGACTCACTGAACAAAGTCGGGCGCTCCTCGATAGTTGGATTCCAAAGCTGCGGACTTATGTTCCGACCAAGTCCCATCGCGAGGCCGTGAATGCGATCTCGGATCATGGAGTTGTGCTACTGCTCGGCAACCCATCGAGCGGCAAATCGGCGATCGGCGCGATCATTTCCACGATAGCGTCCGAGAACCCGGACAGCACCGTCCTCGCGCTCACCAGTCCGCGCGATTTCGAAGCGGGCTGGAATCCAAACGACCCCGGTCGATTTTTCTGGATTGATGACGCATTCGGTTCGAATGTACTTCGTGACGATTATGTCCAAGACTGGGCCTCTGCATTTTCGAAATTGCGTGCGGCGGTCAAACACGGCAATCGCTTCCTGCTCACCTCGCGCAAACACATCTACGAGGGTGCGCGGCGGCGACTTGGCCAGCGCAATCTCACGCAATTCGCAGACGGAAGCGCCGTAGTAGATGTGGGCGATCTGACTTTCAACGAAAAAGCACAGATCCTTTATAATCACATCAATTTCGGCGAACAGGGTCAGGTCTGGCGATCAAGTGTGAAACCATATCTTGCGGCAGCTGCCGCCGTTGAAAATTTTCTTCCCGGCATTGCAGAACGGCTTGGAGATCCGAACTTCACCAAAAGGTTGGCACCGAACGAACCTTCGCTTGTCCGCTTCATGAGGGAACCGACCGAGCACCTCGTCGATACCGTTAGTTCATTGGACGATCACCTGCAGGCAGCACTCATTTTAGTCTACGTCCACCAAGACGGTTTCGATCCCAACGATCACGATCTTTTGGCTGCACAGGCTGTCACGGAACTAACCGGGCATCCTATCACTAAGATTCAGGATAGCTTTGAAGAGCTGAAGGGATCTTTTCTTAAGCTCTCCGGACAAAGCTGGACCTTCGCGCACCCAACGATTTCGGATGCCCTAACTGAGGTTATGCGGCAGAAGCCGTATATGATGTCGGCTTTGATCCGCGGCGCGCCTATCGACACCATTCTCGGAAGCTTCACGTGCGAAAAATCCCCGCTCATACGAGACGCGCTGGTCATCCCAGCCGCACTGGACGACGGGTTGGTCGAACGCCTCGGCCGTACCCCAGATGAACTCCATCGAAATCGGATGCTATTCCACTTTCTTTACTATCGTGCCAGCGAGGCGGTTTTCTCCAAAGTCGTTCAGCAGTATCCGGATTTGTTGGAGCGATCGTCGTGGCGGAGCGACCCCATCGTCGACGACCCAAAGCTTGCAATTTACGGTCGTGCAAATCGCCTTAGAATCTTGCCCGACTACCTGCGCGAGGAAGCAGCAGACAGCCTTATGTTGGCGGCGCAAGACGGGCTTGATGCGTCTTTCTTTGAAGAGGATGACATGCTCGGCCTTTTGTCGCCGTTGAGTTTGGTCAGCATGGGTATGGGATTGCGGACCACTGTCTTACCGTCCCTCGATCACCGGATAGAAGAGATTGCCGCTGATTCCGATCTCGACGACGAACCCGATAGCCATTTTGTCAAATTGCTCGACCTTTTGGAGCGCGTGGAAGCGATGGGCGTAGACGCCGACGCTGCCGCTTTAATCGAAGAAGCACGTGATCAAGTTGGTCGCTCGGTTGAGAAGCTCAAAGAGCGCAAGTGCGAGCGGGATGAGGAGGATGAAAGTGATACAGACTGGACCCACATCGTGACGCAAAAAAAGGAAGAAACAGCTATACCGCCTGTAGTGGCTCGATCGACATTCGACGACATCGACAAATAGAAACGATTGTTCGTAAGCGATGCCTCGATCACACTGCTTGGGGGGATGAAAAGCGGCATTTCCAAAATGATGCGGGCAATCCGCCATCTTGATTGTGGTGTTCACCCGTGAACTGCGAGCCCTGGTCGGTGTTCATAATCTCTGGCGTGCCGTATCTGGCGATGTCCTCATTCAAGGCCTCGACACAAAAGCTTGCGTCCAGCGTGTTCGACAGCCGCCAGATAGAGGAACCCGCGCCGCACCGGGATGTAGGTAATGTCACTACACCAGACGTGGTGTGCGCGCGTGATTTGCCGCTTTCTTAGCAGGTAAGGATAGATTGGGTGCTGGGGATGCTTCTTGCGTAAGCGATGTGCCGCCCCCACCTTCCTTGTGAGCCTCTGATCTGAGATTCAGCCCTGACGGATGGATTATCAGGGAGTTTCTCCATGGAGCGCTCAACGGAGTTTCTCAGTAACATTGATTTGGTGGTGGGGCCGCGTGGTCACCGCCGTTGGCCGGATGCGGTGAAGGCACAGATCGTGGCCGAGACGTTGGTGGAAGGTGCGACAGTTGGCGCTGTGGCACGGCGGTATGACATGCGGGCCAATCATTTATCGGAATGGCGACGCATGGCGCGCGAGGGCAAACTGGTTCTGCCCGCTGTGACCGAGGAACCAAGCTTTGCAGCGTTGGTTGTGCGCGAAGATGTTGAGGCGACACCTGACCCTGAGCCGCCGTCGCCGTTGGATCTGATTTGTGGGAGTGTCACTGTGCGATTGGATGCAGGCACATCGGCGGCGCGCATTGCCGAGATTGCCCGCGCCTTGAATGCGCTCTCATGATGTTCCCATCAAACCGAGTGAGGATCGTTGTCGCGACCAAGCCGGTGGACTTCCGCAAGGGTCATGATGGGCTGGCAGCGCTTGTCAAAAACGAGTTGCGCAAGGACCCGTTCACCGGGATAGTTTTTGTGTTCCGCTCAAAGCGGGCAGATCGGCTGAAGTTGCTGTATTGGGACGGCACTGGTTTGGTCATGGCTTACAAAAGATTGGAGGAACAAACCTTCACGTGGCCCGCTATCAAAGATGGTCTGATGTCGCTAAACCATGCCCAGTTTGAAGCACTTTTCTCGGGTTTAGACTGGCGCAAAGTAAGGGCTTTATCAGTGCGTCCGCCGACTGCGGCAGAGTGAATCAGGCTGTCTTTTGCAGAGGTGTTGAGCTGCAGGAAATGGTAGTCATTCCCCATGTCAAAACCAGTTGATCTCCCTAATGATGTTGAGGCCCTGAAGGCGTTGCTTGTCGCCTCAGAGGATCGCAATCTGCGCAAGCAGGATCGTATTGATCAGTTGGAGAAACTGGTATCTGACTTCAAACGTGCGCTGTTTGGCGCAAAGTCTGAGAAGGCCGATCCCGAGCAATTTGAGCTGTCACTTGAAGACATTGAAACCTCGATGGCTATGGTTCATGCTGAAGACGAAGCGCTTGATCCGCCTGCATCGCGCTCGGCAAAACCGCGCAACACCAATCGTGGGTCACTGCCAAAGCATCTGCCCCGCATTGAAGAGGTAATTGCGCCCGATAATATGACCTGCGGCTGCGGTGGTGAGCGCCATGTAATTGGTGAGGACACGTCTGAGCGCCTCGACATCATCCCCGCCCAGTTCCGTGTGATCGTCACCCGCCGCCCAAAGTATGCTTGCCGATCCTGCACCAATGGTGTGGTGCAAGCGCCTGCACCAGCGCGCCTGATCCCAGGCGGCATGCCGACAGAGGCAACGGTGGCGCATGTTCTTGTCAGCAAATATGCGGATCACCTGCCACTGTATCGCCAGGCACAGATTTACAGCCGCCAAGGGATCGATCTGGATCGCTCCACCCTCGCGGGATGGGTTGGCAAAGCGGCCTATGAGCTACGCCCTGTCTTCGATGCGTTAATGGCTGACCTCAAATGCTCAACCAAACTCTTCATGGATGAAACAAGAGCACCAGTGCTTGATCCGGGTAGACGTAAAACCAAAACTGGTTACTTCTGGGCACTGGCCCGCGATGATAGGGCTTGGTGTGGAGCGGCACCACCGGGCGTTGCCTTTACATATGCGCCCGGGCGTTCCGGCCAATATGCAGATG
>OJBD01000078.1_pt1 | contig 22197 bp, 27 predicted proteins | sample 1590481 | NCBI WGS metagenome assembly OJBD01 (sample SAMN05416811, study PRJEB24817) | seawater metagenome | isolation source: Sea water | place: Canada:Atlantic | collected 2013-07 | reverse complement strand
AGAACCGCGTAGAGTGCTGTGGCGGCGAAAACGCCGATTGTGATCCGTATTGCGAGCCTGAATTCGAGGAGAATGATCAGGATCGACAGAACTGCCGCGAGGCCGGTGGCCCAGAGTTTTGGGGCCGGTCCCGGCTTGCCAGCGCGCAGCCAAAGGGCCTGTGCCACCACGGCGAGACTGAAAAACAGCAGCGGGAACAGGGCGTAATCGAGCCACCCCGTGAGGGCCGACAACCCGACGCCAGCAACGATGACGACCAGAAGCGGTGTAAAGCAGCAGAGCGCGGCGAAGAGCGCACCGCCAAGCCCCCATTTCAGCAGTCGGTCGGGATTTTCTGGTGTGTCAGTCAATGGGCCGTCTTTCTTCGTGATGGTTCGGTGCTGGAGGCCCGTTTCATGTGTGAACGACGCAGTGCGCGGAGGATCAGGTAGGTCAGACCCGCCAAAACCAGCATGGCAATGCCACTCATTCCATAGAGCCAAGCCCCAACGCCGCTGAACAACGCTGCAAGCACGGCAGTTCCGCCGCCGCAGCAGACGACCACGACCGGAGCCGCTATTCCGAAGGCCAGCAGGCCACCCATCAGATTGTCACGCATTGCAGGCGGCTCAGGAGGCTGTGTCGGGCAGCACCTGCGCCGGATAGCCATTGGCTGTCACCGCGCCAATGATGCTTTCGATGGAAGTCTCGGCGTCATCGTAGGTCACGCTGTAAACACCCTGTCCGTATTCGGGGCCGTCCTCGAATGCGGCGATCTCGACCGACGGAACACCGCGTATCGAGCTGGCGACGATGAATGAACAGGACGGGCATGTCAGTTCGCTGACGGCGATCTCGACCTGGCGCTCTTCAGCGAGGGCCGGAGTCGAGAGTGCGGCGATGGTCAGGGCGGATAGCATAAGATGCTTCATGGTCTTGGTCCTCGTTCAGAATTTCAGGATGAAGGGGGTGATGTAGGGAAAGATCATGGCGACAGCGACAATCGCGGAAGCGGCCCAGAGGGTTGCGCGCATGATGCGGCGGTCGATGGGGCGGGCGCAGTTGCCATCGGCACAGGCCTCGGCATCTACAGGCTTGTAAGCCTTGTAGAAGCCGTATCCCAAAAACGCGGCGCTCAGCGCGAAGGTGTACCATTTGTAGGCATAGAGCGCTCCGAGCTGCGCGATGAACACGCCTGTCACGCCAAAGCTGACCAGCACCAATGGAAGGATGCAGCACGAGGTCATCGCCAGCGCACCGAGAACGCCGAGGCCGGTCACGCCCCATCCCTTGGTGGTTTCGTCGCCAATTTTCTGCGACCGAGATTGCGGAAGTTCCGCCAAATTTTGTTCCATCGAATCTTCCTTGAACAGATATTTCCACCGTTCTAGGGTCTGTAGTTCATACAGGCTCAAGGGATTTTTTGGCACAATGAGTAACACAAGCGTGAGATCTATTCGGCGGAGCGATTTGGCCCGCGCAACGGGCTGCAACCTGGAAACCATTCGCTACTACGAGAAAATCGGGATCATGCCGGACCCGCCGCGCAGTGTGAAAGGCTATCGCAGCTACGATGATACCCACGTCAAGCGACTGAAATTCGTCATGCGGTCCCGCGATCTAGGCTTTTCTCTTGAAGAGGTTCGCGGGCTGCTTGGGCTGGTCGATGACCGATGCCGGACATGCGCCGAGGTGCAGATGATCGCCGAAGATCATCTGACAGACGTTCGAGCCAAGATCGCCGACCTGAAGCGGATCGAGCGCGTTTTGTCGGACACCGTTGCACGATGCACTGGTGATGCCGCGCCGGAATGCGCGGTGATCGACGCGCTACTCGATGCTTAAGAAATCTGAACGGTTGTGTTCGCGTTCGAAGGGCAAAAACGGTCGTTTGTGGCAGCATACCCCGCTCGGCTCAAGATCAATCGTTTAGCTATGACAAAAACCCCCGGCAAAATAGAAAAGGTTTTGGCAGGTTTTTGGCGGAACCCGCCAAGCTACGGTCGCGCTCTTCCTATTCGGATCGACTAACCTATGAAGCCGTCAATTTGACAGCAGAGTTCTGACCCGTGCTTTGATATTTTCAAAGGTCGTGTTCAAGTGGTTCTTGGCCACATTTGTTAGGCGTCCTGTGTGGCCTACGGCATTTCTGACGGGCTTGAAGCCGATAGCGTCGCCCCAAAGTGACTGAGTGTTTGTGTTCTTGCTGCCTTCCGCTGTGAATGCCAGAGCGTCCATATCCAAGTAGCTCAGATCAAGAGAGATTTGCCGGATCGGGAAGCTGATATTGGCAACCTGCTTGCTCTTCTCTTCACGCTCTTTGAACTTGATTATCTCCTTTTGGATGCCGTCAATTGGGCTGAGCTTTTTGTGGCCAATATACTTGCGGACTAAGTTTTCCGACAGAAAACAGTCCACATATGCAGAAGTGTTGAACTCGGCATCCGCCTGCATCTCAGTCAGCCATTCCTCGACAATATCCTTTGTCGGCGCGTCGTCATCGGGTTGAAAATCTTTCTTCGCTTCTGACACCAGTGCCTGCGCCTTCCTGTCACGCTTGGACTTCCGCGTGTTGTCGTCGTCGCCTTCGTCTTTGACTTCGAGGCGAAACTTGTCCCACTCATCAATGATCTTCGTGAGCAAGTCCCGCTTGAGATAATCCATCAGACTGCGGAATTTCTCATCGTCTTCCACGATACCTTCCCGACTGCTGGTAAAGGGATCGGTGCCTTCGCGATCGAGGGTGTCAAAGTGGATTTGCCCGTAGATATAGCTTTCCACAATCCGTTGGGACGGGATGTGCCGTATGATGTTCTTTTCGCGGAGTCGGCCATTCACAAACAGGTCGATTGTGGCGCGCTCGTCGGTTCCGGTGATTTTGAGGTTGGCCGGTTTCTTTACCGATGCGACAAACCCCTTGATATCCAACGGTGTCGTCACTTCCGACGCGGGCAGTTCGAGGTTGTTCAATCCATCAATGTAGGCGTCGGTGTAGCCGTTGACGCTCCATAGAAACTGGGTCGCGTCGGACAACGGCTTCAGGTCGTCAACAGTGACGGGATCGCCGCTGACATGGATCGTAAACTCTTCGTCCAGCAGCGAGAATTTGAAGCTCAGGGCAAGAAGCTTCTTTATATAAGCGTCGGAGTTCTTGAGCTGGTCGTTCGTGCCTTCGAAGTAGATTATCGTGCCCTTTTCGTGGCCTTCACGCAGTTCGCTAATGAGCGAGAAGTCCAGTTGTTCCAGCGGATACTCTTCGGTGCTTCTGTCACCAAGAATTGCGCCGTCCAGGCCCGCATTGTCGATAACACCGCCCACGTAGTCTGTGCCGCCTGTTTTGGAGAACACGGAAACGCGCTTCGCGCATGAAAGCAGTGCCAGTTTGCCTATACCCTTGGCACCGATATAGGGCCGTCCGGTGGAGGACTTGCTGCCACCCGCCTTGCGCTTGGAATATCCGATTTTCAGGAATTTGCCCTGAAAATCTCCGCTGTCCATGCCGTCGCCATCGTCCTTTATCGAAAATGACGAATTTTCCCGGTCAATCTCGATCCAGACGTTCTTGGCGTTGGCGTCCCAAGAGTTTGAAATTGCCTCGCCAAGAACCGTGACGAAGTTCCTGTAAAGGTTTCGCCCGAGATGGTTCAGGACACTCAGCGAAATCTCGAAGCGGTAGGGATCAGGTGATTTCTTTGCTGCCAAACTCGTTCTCCTCAATCACCGAACCGATACATCTGCCGATCGCCTGCGCCAGCCCGACCGGAACGGCGTTGCCGATCCACCTGCCGACTTCAGACATGTTCGGAATTTCGCCATCGGGCAAAAATGAATACTGGGGCGGGAAGGACTGCAAGAGCGCCGCTTCCCTCAAGGTAATGGCCCTGTCCTGTTCAGGATGACCAAATCGACCGTTGCCGTACCCATAGCATTGGGTTGTCATCGTTGGAGACGGCGCATCCCAGACCATCCGCGCATACACTCCCGAGTATGTTTTCCCGGACGATCGCTGATGACACTTTGCCCTCAGTTCGTAGGGCCAGTCCCGCCATGTTCCGCCGGGCTGCGATGCGCGGATGCGGCGTAGATTGGTCTCCGACAGGGACGCCGAGATGTGCAGTGGATCGTTCTCCGCTCTTGTTCCCGCCGCGACAGGCGGCAGGTTTGCAATCGCATCTTTCACCGTCAGGGGTGTTTGATGCGTCGGCGAGAGCTGGGGTGGATTCGCGGCCTTAGAGGCAACCACAACGAGGCGTCGTCGTTTCTGCGGCACGCCGAACAGCTCACATTTCGCGACCTGCCAACTCACATGGTATCCGGCATTCTGAAGAGTCTGGCTGAAGTTCGAGAACACGGCCCCGGCCTTGTATTTCAGAAGTGCCGGGACGTTTTCCATTGTGATGAAGTCTGGCGAGACCTTCACGGCAAGTCGCGCAAAGCTGTCAACCAAATCCCATCTTGGATCTTCGTCATAGCGCTGCTTATAGGTTGAGAAGGGTTGGCATGGAGCGCAGCCTGCCAGCACGGACGGACGCTCGCCGGAGAAGTGAGCCAAGATTTCTTCCGGCTGCAACAGCGCGACATCTCTGGTATGGAAGGTCGCCTCGTTGTTTGTCTCGAATGCGTGTTTGCAGCGTCTGTCGGTGTCGTAGCCTGCCCTGATATCGAAACCGGCCCGCATGAGGCCGTGGCTCAGGGAGCCGATGCCACAGAACAGATCAACAACTTCACCCAACGGCTCTGGCTCTGGCCCATCTTCCAAATTTTATGGCTCCACGCGCCACCTGTCGGGGGCTTTGATTGGTATTTGCATTCTGGACAAAACTATACGTTTCTGGCCATATCGCAAGATGATTATCGGATATGCCCGCGTCAGCACGGATGACCAGAGCCTCGATGCCCAGACCGACGCTCTGACGGCGGCCGGAGCCAACAAGCTGTTCGCCGACCGGATCAGTGGATCGAAGCGTGAGAGGCCCGAGCTGGGCAGGATGCTGGACCAGCTTCGCGACGGTGATGTTGTGACCGTCACCAAATACGACCGCCTCGCACGATCACTGAAAGACCTTATGGAAATCGTGGAGACAATCCGAGAGCGCGGTGCCGGCTTCCGGTCCCTTGCCGAGGATATAGACACGACGACGCCGGCCGGCCGTCTTGTGTTCCACGTCTTTGCATCCATCGCACAGTTCGAGCGGGAGCGGATTTCTGAGCGGACTAAGGAGGGTCTGGCATCCGCCCGCAAGCGCGGCCGGATCGGGGGCAGGCCCCCTGCCCTGTCGACCGCTCAGAAGAACGAGGTGCGCCGCATGAGGGACGACGAACACCGCGCCGTCCCAGAGATCGCGCGTTTGTTCAAGGTCAGCGAGCGGACCGTCAGGCGAGCATGACAGAAACTCTCAGAAGAATGACTGATCTAGCTGATGCGAAGCTCTATTCCCTTATAGAATTAATGCAGCCTGTAATTGCGAGCGACCGTCTAACTGATGAGCAACGTCAGACGATCAGTTGGCTCTCTGGGGCTTGTATTCGATCCAGTGGCAGTGCGCTGCTTTTAGTAGGCTTTGGTCGTGTCTGGGATGCTGAAATCGTTTCGCGGTCTGTTTTCGAAGCTACCATGAAATTCTGTCATCTTCTGGGTGATGAGACCAAAATTTGCGAGCGTTTTTTTGAATATCAGCAATCGTTGAGTGACATTGCAGCGCTGTCCGATCATCAGAAAGCGCAACTCGTAATTGACTTGGCTCCTACTGAAGATAGGGCGATGACAGCGCCAATGGCCGAGCTTTTGCTATCCGAAGAAGAAGCGGATCGAATTCGCAACCAGTATCCGCGACAGTCGAGACGACAATTGAAAGGCAGTTGGGGCTTCACTGGCTTGATTCAGACGATGGTCAGCTCTGGTGAGGGCTTGGGCGGGATTGCTAGCGGATTTTCCCACGGTTACGCAATGGCAAGTCACGTGGCGCACGCTGACTTCATCGGCATTGGTATGGTTATGGAAAGAGAATATCGCTCCGATGAGCGTCGCGATGCTGCCAATCGGGGACATGCAGCAAGGGTGATTTCAGATCAGCTCTGGTACTTCGCTTTCAGGCTCATCGTCGCGTACCGGTTTATTGATAAGCCACGTAAACAGATTTTTGACCTTATGAAGGATGGTTCGGAGATTTGGGAACTACTGGAAGATGCACAAAGCAAGTTCTTCAAAGTTGAGTACCCTGATGTTTAAGACAGTTGGAAGGGCGCAGAGCCTGTGTACTTAGTGTTAATAGGCCTTAGAACAAAATATGAACAATCGTCAAAAACAGGGTTCCCAAGACCTCCGGGACATATTATGACATGTTGTCAATAATAGACACAGATCAGGGGCAGACACATGAACGCGCATCCACGAACAGAATTTGCAGAATTGATGGAGCGTGCCGGTCTCGATATCGACACGGCGGCCGAGCTTCTGGGTGTGAGCGACCGCACGATCCGCCGCAACATGAAGGGCGAAGGTAAGCGGATCGACCAGCTCCGGCTGGAGAAGTTGCGCCAGACAGCCGACGCGCGCTGCACCGGCAAGCGTTCCGAGGGTTTCCGCTTCATCGACCTCTTCGCCGGGATCGGCGGGCTGCGCCTTCCCTTCGAGGCTATCGGCGGACGTTGTGTGTTCACGGCAGAGTGGGACCGGTTCAGCCGCGAGACCTACAGCGCCAATTTCCCTGAGCCTGCAAACAGCGAACATGTCTTCGCGGAAGACGTGCGACCCTATGCGGACGCGCCGGATACGATCCCCGCCCATGACGTTCTTCTGGCCGGTTTTCCATGTCAGCCATTCTCAATTGCCGGTGTGAGCAAAAAGAACGCGCTTGGTCGCCCCCACGGCTTCCTGTGCGACACGCAGGGAACGCTGTTCTACGATCTGGCCAAGATAATCGACCATCACCGCCCCCCTGCCTTCTTGCTGGAAAATGTGAAGAACCTTGAGCGTCATGATGGCGGCAAGACCTTCGCCACGATCATCCACGTACTGGAGAATGAGCTGGGCTATCGCGTGTTCCACAAGGTGATCAGCTCAACACCTTGGGTGCCGCAGAAGCGCGAGCGCATCTTCATCGTCGGTTTCAAGGACCACAGTATCGATTTCGACTTTAATCAGCTCGCCGTGCCGGAAGGCGACGGCCCGACGCTTGGCAGTATCCTTGATAGGGAAGTTGATCCAAAATACACGCTGACCGAACACATGTGGAATTATCTTCAAGGCTACAAGGAGAAACACCGCAGCGCCGGGAACGGCTTCGGGTTTTCGCTCTTCGGTCCGGAGGACGTGGCTCGCACCCTATCCGCCCGCTACTATAAAGATGGCTCTGAAATCCTGATCCAACAAAAGGGCAACCGCCCGCGCCGTCTGACGCCGCGCGAGTGCGCCCGTCTGATGGGGTTCGAAAAACCCCGACAGACCGAGTGGAAAATCCCCGTCTCCGACACACAGGCCTACCGCCAGTTCGGTAATGCAGTTGTCGTGCCTGTCGTCAGCGCTGTCGCACAGCTCATGCAATCGCGCATCTTTGATGCAATGGAGCTGGACGGGCGGGAAGTGCCGATCAGCATGCAGGCTCAGCTCCCCCTATCCGAACCCGGTATCGCGGCGGAATAATGCCTGCGGATACCGTCACAACCGCAACCCGAAGCCGGATGATGGCAGCGGTCAAAGGCAAGAACACTAAACCCGAGCTGGCGATCAGGTCCGCGCTTCACAGGCGCGGATTTCGGTTTCGGCTTCACCGCAAGGACCTGCCCGGAAGGCCCGATCTTGTGTTTGCAGGCAGGGGCGCAGTGATCTTCGTTCACGGTTGTTTCTGGCACGGCCACGACTGCCATCTGTTTCGCTGGCCTGGAAGTCGGGAGGACTTCTGGCGTGATAAGATCGGAAAGAATATCGAGCGCGACCGGCTTCAGCATCAGGCTCTGTCCGAGACAGGGTGGCGCATCGGAACCATCTGGGAATGCGCCCTGAAGGGCAAGACCCGCCTACCCTTGGAAAGCGTTGCCGATCAATGCGCCACATGGTTGAAATCGGATATAAAAATACTGGAGGTGAGCGGTGATCAAACGCGGGCAACTGTCTGACTATTTCGAAGGCGTGGGGGTCAAGCGCCTGTCCGCCGTCGATGCCGAGCCGAAAACCTCGAACCAGCACGAGGTCGGCACGACGAAGAAGATGCGGGACGACTTCCTAGGGGAGAACCATCAGGAGAAGTTCCCAGCGATCTATATTTGGCTGGGCGGTGATCAAGAGGGCTTCACCGAGGAGAGCTGGGCCACGCACTACGACGCGCGCCTCAACAAGCCCCGTGCTGCCGAATGGCGGCTCTACTACCCGTCCAATCCTGTCACGGAAGCCATGAAGGCCGGAGATACCCTGTTCCTTGCCAAGGACCAGGGCGGCGTCCTGTGGTTCATTGTGGCCCCGGAAGGGTCCACCAGTGAGCAGCAACTCTTCTGGCTGTTCGGCCTGCGCCCGGAAGGCAAATCGTTTGTATCGCGCGAGTTCTCGGACGAAGAGCCGGAGCTGGACTTCGCCGCGCGCTTCATTCTAGACGAGATTGGCGTCGAGTTTGAGGAACCCGAGGCCGACAAGCTGGACAGCATCATCGACAGGTTTGGCACCACATTTCCGAAGACGGCCGAGTTTTCCGATCTTGCCCGCCTCACCCTACCCGAGGTCCGCGCCGAGGACGATCCCGACGCGGCGCTCATCGCATGGCTAGACCACGAGGAAGCCCTGTTCCGGCGACTGGAGCGCAGGGTCGTGTCCTCACGGATTGAGGCCGGGTTCACGAGTGCGGACGGCATAGATGTCGACGGATTCATCAGTTTTTCCCTCAGCGTCCAGAACCGGCGCAAATCCCGCATGGGGCATTCACTGGAAAACCATATGGCCGCTGTTTTGCGGGCACACGACATCCAGCATGTCCGGGGCGCGATCACGGAACACAAGCACAAGCCCGACTTCCTGTTCCCCGATCTGGAAACCTATCAGGCCGCCCCGGCCGGTGGAGACCCCCGCCTGACGATGCTGGGAGCCAAATCTACCTGCAAGGATCGCTGGCGACAGGTTCTGGCGGAAGCAGAGAAGATCAGCCGCAAGCATCTTTTGACGCTGGAGCCGGGGATTTCCGAACCGCAAACAAGCCAAATGGAGGCGTCGAACCTTCAGCTTGTGGTGCCCTCCCCTGTTCATAGAAGCTACACAGAGGCGCAGCGCGGCTGGCTTTGGTCTGTGGGGGATTTTATCGACGAGGTCAGAGCGCGACAGGGATAGCCATGGCACGCCCATAGCATTCGCGCTGCGCCTTGCCCTACACTCTCCTCAAATGAGTTCTTGAGTAAATGAGTTGCACCCTGTCACTCACTTTCTTGCGGATGGATGCCGGGCATCAGTTCACACCAAACTTGCCGCACCTCAAATACTCAGTTACACTTTTGAGTAAACACACAAATGAGGCAGAGCTATGAGCATAATTTCCGTCCTGAATCCGAAAGGTGGTAGCGGCAAGACCACCATCAGCACCAATCTCGCCAGATCGCTGCACGAGATGGGATACTCGGTTCTGATCGTGGACAGCGATCCACAAGGCAGCGCACGTGACTGGCACGCAGCCTGCGAAGACAATCCCATCGAGCTGGTCGCGCTGGACCGTCCCAACAACGTCAAGACGCTGACAAGTATGGCGGCAAACTACGACTACGTGGTAATCGACGGCGCAGCAAAACTAGAAGACATGATCGCCGCTTGCATCAAAGTCAGCGACTTCGTTCTGATCCCCGTTCAACCATCGCCATACGACATTTGGGCCGCGTCGGACCTGGTGGATTTCATCAAGGCTCGCCAAGAGGTCACGGACGGATCGCCGCGCGCCGGGTTTGTGGTCTCCCGTGTCGTGGAAGGAACCCGGCTGGGCAGTGACGTGCGAACCGCGCTGGACGACTACGCCTTGCCTGTCTGTGAGACGACCATAACACAACGCCAAGTCTACCCTCAGACGGCATCGGAAGGGCTGACCGTATTCGACGCCGACAATGCGAAGGCAAGGGCGGAGACCACGGCGCTGAGCAACGAAATACTGGCAGTTCTTGCAACCGCGACACGGGAGGTCGCGTGATGGCCCTTTCCGCTAAACGTCCAAGCCGTGGCGACGAGGCCCGCAAACGCATCCTGCACGAAATCACCGAGACGACTGAGAAGAAGAAACGCCTGAATGCCGAGATCGAGGAGACACTTTATCGCAAAATCAAGATCAAGGCGGTCGAGGAGGGCCGGTCAATCTCCGACATCACCCGTGATCTTTGGTCTGAGTATTTGAGCAAATGAGTGTTTGAGTAATTACTCTACCAGCCGTTGCGACCGCGTTTCTTGAACCAGCTCTTGCAGAAACCGAGGAACGCGGCGTCCGGGTTCTTTGGTGGTTCTTTCTGTCTGGCGGAGTAGGTTCGCCACTCTCCTACCAAAACCTTGATGTCCCATGTCGGAGCCAGTTCCCGCGCCCGTTCCAGTGTATCAGGCGAGAGAGGCAGGACATAGCCACCGGTCAGTCTATCCTGTTCTGGTTTGGGCGCATAGTTCTCCAGAAATTCAGGTTTGGGCGTTACCGTGAGGATGTCTGCTTCCATTCGGAAGGCATAGTCCGGCATGTGGTTGTGTTCCTCGTCAGCCTTACAGATTGCTCTGACGAGCCGCCGAAATTCCTTATCAGAAGATGTGGAGCCGGTTCGGTCCTTCAGCTTGTCCAGACCGCACTTCCATTCCGGTTGCGTCCCGCATTGCTTGCGTGCCAGCTCATACAGACGGCGTTCCAGAGGCTTACGAAGCTGGAAGTAGCGACGATTGAGCGTGAGAACGTCATCCCCAGCAATGGCGTTGAAGACCCAATCGGAAAGTGTAACTTCTAGATCGAGCATCCGGCCGTCGCGGGTTTCGCGAACAATCCGGTAGCGGTCTATCAGGCTAAAGCCGTCAATCTGTTCCACGCCGCCCGTAGTGATGTTAGTCTCGATCTGCGTTCCTTGGAGACGTTCCAGCGCGGCTTTCAGGCCGCTGTAACCGGTTCCCGCAATTGGACGGTTTGTCGCGACAAGTAGGTCGTACGCCTTAAACCGAAGGGTTCTGTGAACCTGTTTTCCGTCATTCAGAGCCGCCATCACTTGAGAAATGCAATAGATCAGCACGTCACGGTCGTGGACAGTTGCGAGACCGATCATGTTGGGCCTAATTTCCACGTAGCTCTTTCCATCGGTAGCCACATAGCGTCGTTTTTTGGTGTCAGGCTTGGTCGAGAGGGTGAAGATCGGATGCGCCATCGACGCCATGTCGCCTTTGGGCGCAGCGTCGAAGATATCACAAACGAAGAAATCCCCCTGTGCATGTCGCAAGGGAAGAAGAGGCGTCCGATCCGGTTTCGTAATTTCACCCACCATGCCACTACTATTCGTAATTTCACACACCAAGGCAAGGGATTCGTAGTATCACCCACCAGACAGGCTTTCGTAATTTCACACACCATCTTTCGTAAGATCACACACCCGTTATCGTAATATCACCCACCAGAAGCTCAAAATATGCCTGATTAAAGAATATTTTTCAATACCTTAGGTGGGCATACGATTCGCGTAACACAGAGTCTAACACATATATAACACCTAGCTGGCTTAGCTCAGCGAACCACAAGTATGAGATTTCTCGTCACCTCTGATAGAACACGCACGCATCGACACCCGTGGTTGTCGTGGTCCAGGATGCCCCGAGGACAGCGCATGTGGTCGCGTTGCTGGCCAAGAAACGAGGAAGTGTCACGGTAAGCACCAGAGCCACAACCAATGCACCCAGACCGAACCAGGGCAGGCGGCTTTTGAGACGATCCGCTTTTTGTTCCCGTTCGAATACCTCTCGATAGGCTTTGGACCTATCATCTTCCGATTTGGCCAAGGCCCCGATGGTCTTGTCCGTCTGGACGCCAAGGCGTCTGACAATCTCGGTCATCGCGTCAGCGGTTGCGCCCAGGTGTCTGGCCAAGAAGATCCCCGTATTTTTTTGGATTGGTCTGGTCCCGTGCGGCGAAGGCAGCGATCCGCGCTTCCGTGGCAACCTTGATCTGCTTGTCCGCCACGGCGGTCAGATCGTCGATCCTGTCGGACATGCTGGCGACAGCCGTTGCCATGAGATCGAGCGTTTCGCGCAGATCATCGTCGGAGAGGGCAGGGAGGTTGGGTTGGTCTTGCATCGGGAGGCGTCCTTCGGATTACTGGTCCTGCGGGACGAACAGCCCCTTGAACTCGGGATCGGTGTAGTAGCGCAGCTTTTGCGCCACGGCGGTTGCTTGCCCCTGCACCCGCAGGAGCTGGTTTTCCGGGCGGAGCTGCATGATTTCATCTGGAGTGAGCAGATCGCGGCCCGTGAGGTTGTTGCTGAAGCTGGGACCGTCACCGGGCTTGAAGCTGTCAGTCTGGAATCCAGCGGTTTCCTGGCCGATCATCTGACTCAGCCACTTGGCTGTCTCGAAGTCATTCACCCCGAAGACCTGCTGCACCCCGGCATTGGCAATGAAGGTGCCCGCGCGTTCGCCGTAGAGGTCCTTGAGCTGGCTCATGTCCTGCAGGATTGGCCAAAGCTGGAGGCCATAGCCCGCCATCAGCCCCATGGCGCGCTCCACGGCCTCCAGACGGCCCAGGGCCGCAAACTCATCCAGGAGGAACAGCGTGGGCGTCCTGAGGCGCTGCGTACCTCCCTGAGCGCCTGCAGGGCTACTCAGGGGCCTCACGGACGCCTCAGCGTCCCGAGCGATGTCCTGAAGGGCCTGAGACACCAGAAGGCGCAGCCAGCGGCTGTAGGCGTCCATCCGGTTTGGGGGCAGCACCAGAAACACTGAAGTGATCCGGTGGCGCAGATCGGAGAAGTGGAAATCCGACCGCGAAAGGACTTTGGCGATACGCGGGCTGTCCAGAAAGTGCGTGTGGCGCTGTGCGTTCGACAGTACCGAGGCGGCTTCCCGATCCGCCTTGCCGAGGAAGCGGTTGGCGGCGCGGGCGATCAGCCCGCCTGCCGCATCGCTGTCCTGCATCAGCTCCAGCAGCGCGCGCAGCTTTTCCGGGGGCAGGGTGAGATATTCCCGGACGGTGGCAAGTGTCCGGCGGTTGCGATCCTCGTGGCAGACGCAGAACATGATCAGACCGCCGAGGATGGCTTTGGCCTCCTCGTTCCAGTGCGCTTCCGTCACCTGTCCCGGCGGGTCCATGACCAGCGCCTCTGTCAGGGAGGCCGCATCTTCACCCAGATCGAGGCTGTCCGGTGTCAGCCGGTCGAGCGGGTTGTAGGCGGCAGAATGCATCCCCGAGACCTCAAACGGATCGAGGACATGGACCGTTCCGAACCGCCGCCGGGCTTCCCCGGCAATCCGGGCATTCTCGCCCTTGGGGTCGATGACCAAGACCGAGCGCTCCGCCGCCAGCAGGTTGGGGATCACGGTGCCAACGCCTTTCCCGGCCCGCGTCGGGGCGAGGGTGATCAGATGGGCGGGACCGTCATAGCGCAACAATCGCCCGGTGTGCGGATTGCGCCCGATCAGTAGGCCGTCTTCCCGCTGGAGCTTCCTCAGTTCCTTGCGGTTGGCGAAGCGGGCGGAGCCGTGGCTGTCGCCGGTCAGCCCGAAGAAGGCATCGGCCCCGGAGGACATGCGCCAATACTGGAACCCGAAGACAGCGCCTATTAGCATGAAGGGTCCGAAGACCAGCCACTGCCACGCGCTTTCACCGGGCGGCTGATCGAAGAAGGCAAAGACGAACGGCGTGGCGACAAGCGCCCCAATCATCGCTCCGAACAGGACTGCGCCGATCATCCAGCCCAACAGGATGGGCGTGAAGATCAAGCGACCGAAGAACCGGAACAGCCCTCTGAAGACGAGCATCACGCCCCGCATCAGGACCGCGTTTCCGGATCAGAGCTGGACGAGGCAGGGGAGGGCGTCCCCCAGTCCGCGAAGGCCTTGCGGTCCTGTTCGCGAGGCAGGTTGCGGATCAGCCGGTCGAGCATGGCGGCAGCCCCGGAATCCCGTTCCGCCAGGTCCATGAGCGCCCCGCCCAGGATCACCTTGCGCCGGGTCTCCAACTTGCGCTGTCTGGTGGCTTCCCGGTTCTTCAGTGCCTGAAGACGGGCCTTGGCCTGGGCGTAGCGTTTCTCGGCCCGTTCGAGTTCGGTATCTGCCAATGCGCGTCTCCATCTTTGAAAAGAGCAGGTGGACAGGTTTGTCTTGTCAGATCGAGCGATAGCGCTTACCCGTAGGCCTGTAAAGGACAAGGGCGCACTTATGCAAACTCTTCACCTATGGTTCCGAGATTTGCGTGCGATCTCTCTGGGGCAAAGCCCCGGCCGATGGCCATCCCCTTCGATCCGTTCCGTATCGACATGGAAGGGCGCGCCGCCCCTTCCAAACCATCCCAGCCCAACCTCAGCGGTTGGATCGAGTCCCGCAAGGTCGCGCCAGCGCCTCGCCCGATGCCCCACGGTGGGGGCCGGTCTGCCGCTAGCGTCTCCCTTGCGGGAGGTTCGTATCGTCGGACCTGACGGTGCCGACACGAACCGGGTTTGCCCCCGGCAAACCGCCAGTGACCTGTCCCCAGATCCCGCCCCCCATGAGGCTGGGGATCTGGGGACAGGTCACTGGCAAGCCCGCGGGTCGGAGAGCCGTTGGTTCGCCTCAAGCGGGCTGTCTTTTCCCCTCAGACCGCGCCGGTTCCAGGCGCACTCTTGCGGAGAAAAGACGGCTGATCCGGTGGCCAATGTCAGGGCACCGGCACGGATCAGCTCCGGCGCTCGGGCTTGTCCACATCACTGGCGAGGGGAGGGCGCATGGCCAGCTACCACCTCTCCGTGAAGACGATCAAACGCAGCGCCGGGCGCTCCGCTACGGCAGCGGCAGCCTACCGTGTTGGGGAGCGCATCGAGTGCCAGCGCGAAGGCCGCGTCCACGATTACACCCGCAAGCAGGGTATCGAGGAGACCTTTATCCTGACCCCGAAGGATGCCCCGGATTGGGCGCAGGATCGGTCACGCCTCTGGAACGAGGTTGAGGCCAGCGAGACCCGTCGCAATTCCGTCACTGCCCGCGAATGGGAGCTGGCCCTGCCGTCCGAGATCAGCGCGGAAGACCGCTCTCAGATCACCCGCGACTTCGCCCAGGAGTTGGTCAGCCGCTATGGCGTGGCCGTCGATGTGGCGATCCATGCGCCCCACCGCGAAGGCGATCAGCGCAATCATCACGCCCATGTTCTGACCTCCACCCGCAAGCTGGAAGCCGGGGGCTTCACCACCAAAACCCGCGTGCTCGATTCCGCGAAAACCGGCGGCGTCGAGATCGAGCAGATGCGCGGCCTCTGGGCCGAGTTGCAGAACCGCGCGCTGGAACGTGTCGGTGAAGTCGAGCGTGTCGATCACCGGTCGCTTGAGAAGCAGCGCGAGACGGCGCTGGATCGTGGGGACAAGCTGTCCGCCGAGGAACTGGACCGCGACCCCGAGCTGAAGCTGGGGCCCGCGGCCAATTCCATGGAGCGGCGCGCGAAAGCTGTGGCCGAGCGTCAGGGCCGGGAATACGTCCCCGTCACCGAGCGCGGGGCCGTGGTCCATGCCGCCCGCCAGGCGCGCGCCGCCTTCCGCGAAATGCGCGAACGCCTGGACATCGCGCGGGAGACCTATGACATCGAGCGCGAGGCGGGGCAGGGGCGTGTCTCTGCCGGTCTGGCCGCACTCAGGGCTGCGGCTTCGAAAGAACGCGGCGAACGCAACCCGGAGGATTTCCGGGAACGGCTGGCGCGCGTCGTGGGCCGGTCACGGGATCAGGATGACACGCCGAAACCAGAAGGCCGCAATTATGCGCGGGAGCGGCTGAAAGAGATCATGGAGAAAGACGCAGGCCGCGATGGCCAGTCGGCGGTTCACAAGCTGGATGGCCACAGCGAGTATGACATGGGCGAGGACACTGGGCGCGAGGCGCGCAAGCCTTCCGTGAACGAGCGGCTGAAGGACGTGTTGAACAAGCCGCGTGAAAAGCTGGAGATCGAGGACGAGCGCGAACAGGAGCGCGGTGACGACGAGAATGAAAATACGCGAGACAGGGATCGTGGTGAAGGTCACAGCCTGTGACGCAACCCGATGAAATGACAGAGGAGACTGATCGGATGTATGAAGTATTCAACGTGGGCAAGACGATCTTGCTGGACGGAAAGCCGTTATCGCTTGTGACGCCCGCAGGTGTTGAAGGCTGGATCGAGAAGGGCATTCCGCACAGCTACCGCTATGACAAGGTGCGCGATCCGCTCGACGGTCAGATGAAATACCGCTGCATCTATGAGAAGGACGGGGCCGATGTGCCGTTTGTCTTGGTCAACGATCCTGACAGTGGGGATGGGCGCGTGATCTTGTTCGACAGCTTGCCAGAGCCAGTTCACTAAATGCGTGGGCCTTACAACGCCATCTGGGATGAATGCGCGATTTATGGGGATCCCCCCTCGGGCACCCCCATACCACGACACCACGATACCGCGATACCTCATGACCCGATACCCCGATACCGTGAGAAACCTAAATTCATGTTTTAATTCAGTGCGGTATGTGTAGGTCGTCGGCGTGTATATACCAACTCGTATTCTGAGTTATCATAATACAATCCAACTGAGATTCTGAAATTGACATATAATGGTCGTGCTTAGGCCAAGATTGCGAAACTTGGCATTCGACTTTGCGCTCTAAATCTGTCATGTTAGCCCCATCGTGAAGGCAGAGTGAGCTAGCTGTGGCTCCAAACCCAGCCGAACCACTAAAGCGACAGACCGACGGGGTGTCTGTGCGATGCCACTAGCGAAGGGTCCGGGGTCCACACCCGGACCCGCCTATTTATAAGGACGCTACAATGGCAGGCCGCTCACAAAAAGAGATATTGAAGAAGCAGGTGGAAATCCGGTCGAAGCTATGGCCGGAGCTTGATCCAAGAATGCTCTGGAGCATGGATAGCGATGGTTGGTCGGCAGTGCCTCGCCTCATGCCTTTGATGATGAGTATAATGGATGATTTATCTGGCAAGGGGTATCCAGTCAGTCGCACCTACTTGGAACTGTGGGTTCGCCTACGGGAAGAGCGGTTTCTTACCCTAAATCGTCCTGAGGAAATGGCATTTCATGCTGGGTTCGAAGGGCAGCGTGCGCTGCGAACTTGGAAAGACCGTGTGCAGCGCCTTGCCGATCTGGGGTTCATTGGCTTGAAGCCCGGTCCGCTTGGCGATCTATCTTATGCAGTCTTCTACAACCCCTATCATGTTGTGAAGCGTGCTTATTTGGCTGGAAAGGTCCAAGAGCGGAAGTGGCAGGCGCTAGTTGTCAGGGCAAACGAGGTTCGCTCGTTTGATCTGGATGAACTTGATGATGAAGGAAATCTCATCCTTGACGAGGAAGAGGAAGAAGCCAAGCCCGCTGCTAAACCGAAGCCAAAGCGTAAGCCGCGATCCCCGCGAACAGCGAAGGCAAACTAGACCCATTCGAGGCTGCTCTTAGTAGCCTTCCGAGCTGGTTCAAATTATGTGATCCCGACGATGTGCCGGTCTCGCTTTGAGCGATAGGCAGGGCCGGGGATCGACGGGCTGACGCCCACTCACCCCAACCCTGACAGTTTCCAAATCCTGTTGATCCGCCTGCCATCCCGGCAGGTCCGAGAAAACCGGCAAGCGCCGCCTGTGGCGTCGGTTCCGGTCGAGAATTCCGGTTCCTCCCACGCGCGGGCGCGCGGTTCCCTCCCAAATTCACGCCCTCCACCCGGTTGTCACGGCCCCGCCAGGCCGCAGGACGGGCTTTGCCCTTACCTGCTCTGCCCTTCGGAATGCATGGGCATTCCAAAGATCAGAACAGGAAGGCCCGCCCATTGGCGGAAAGGGACACAGACCCGGCCCGCGTCACTCAAAGGAGGGTCACAAATGACCGCAGAGAAGTTTGACGTTTATTCCCATGTCACCAACCAAATCATCGTGCAGATCGAGGCGGGAACGCCGCCCTGGCGCAAGCCATGGACCGGCGGAGGGACAGGGGTCAGCTTGCCGGAACGGTTCAACGGCGAAGCCTATCGGGGAATCAACATCCTGATGCTTTGGGCCACGGCGATGGCTAAGGACTACAGCTCAGCCCGCTGGATGACGTTCAATCAGGCTAAGCAGCTTGGGGGCCATGTCCGCAAGGGCGAGAAATCCGCCACGGTCGTGAAATACGGCACTGTCGAGCGCGAGGACGAGAACGGCGAGGAACGCCAGATCCCCTATGCCAAGGCCTATCGCGTGTTCAATGCCGACCAGATCGAGGGTTTGCCCGCTGAATTCTACATCCTGCCCGATCCGCCCCGTGATCTTGGCACCTTGGCCGATCCCGCGTTGGAGGCATTCTTTGCCGCGAGCGGCGCGCAGATCGACGTGACCGAGAAGCCGCGCGCCTACTACAACATCAAGACCGACCGCATCCACATGCCGCCGATCGCGACCTTTCACAGGGCCGCAGGATATTACGGCACGTTGGCGCATGAGCTGACCCACTGGACAGGGGCGACAAAGCGGCTGGACCGTTTGGGCCGCTTCAATGACCGCAAGGCCTATGCGTTTGAGGAGCTGGTCGCGGAAATCGGAAACTGCATGCTTTGCGCGCAGATCGGGGTGGAGCCTGAATTCGACCAGAGTGCGGCCTATGTCGAAGGATGGCTGGAAGCGATGAAGGAAGACAGCCGCGCGATATTCCGCGCCGCGTCCGAAGCCCAGAAGGCTGTGGATTACATCATGGAGCGTACTGTGCAGGCCGACCAGATGGCCGCCGAGTAACTGGCCGCACCGCCGAAATGATCGAGGCCCCCGTCAGCAGACGGGGGTCTTTTTTGCGTTGTGGTGTGATCTTGGCCGAGGGCGGTTTCAGGGTGACCTGTCGGCGGGAAACCTGATGGCCACCCGCCGACAGGCCCGGCGCTTCGCGCGGACGGGCATGAAATGCCCGCTGGTAGAGACTTTCGCCTACAGCCAGGCCAGTAACCGCTGTGCGGACTTGGACGACCTATACGAGTTCAATCCTAACAGTCGCTTTTCCAAGAAATGCTCATGCCAACAAATCTGAAATGATGATCGAAGATTGGTTTGTTGGAGATCAGAGCAGCGACCCCAAATCCGATCCAACACTTGGATAGGCCGCCGTCATCGACCGAAGCTGCTTTGCCGTAAGGCCCAGCTTGATTGCCAACCCGAAAAAGTTGATCAGCTCGCCGTATTCCGGGCCGAACAGGTGCGCGCCGAGGATTTTGCCGTTCGACTTGTCTACGAGGACCTTCGCTGCGGCGGACGTCTCGCCGATCCGGTAGTTTGAATACCAACCGCCAGTGTCGGTGAACCGGACATCCACGTCATGCCCGGCGTCCTTTGCCTCACTTTCCAACATGCCGACACGCGCCACTTCCGGGACCGTGAAGACGGCTGTAGGAATACCGGCATAATCCGGTACGGCCTGCGCGTCCTTGAGCATGTTGCTGGCCGCGACCTTCCCTTCGATCACGGCGACTGGCGTCAGCGGCATGCCATCGGTGTCGGCGGAATCTCCGGCGGCATAGACCGCGCTGCTTGTCGTGCTTTGCAGATGGGGGGCTACAACGATGCCCTTGTCGCTGTAGTCAACACCGGCGGCCTCCAGATTCAGGTCGGCAAGGGCAGCTACGCGGCCCGCGCCATGCACGACCAGATCGGTTTCGACTGTCCAGGTCTGATCGCCTGACTTCACCTCGACAGTGAATGCTCCATTGGTTTCCGCGACGGAGACGATTTCGCTCTCGCGCATCAGGTCCACGCCGATACCGGTGCCGCGCTCGATCAGCATTTCGACCAGATCGGGATCGAAGCCGCGTAAGGGCCGGGCGCCACGATCCACGATGATCGGGTTGGCTCCGGCCCGTGCGGCGATATGCGCAAACTCGAAGGACACGAAGCCGCCTCCGATAAATAGAACCCGTTTGGGAAGGGCCTCCAAGTTGAGGAAATCCGTGCTGTCGATCACGAGATCGGCTCCTGTGAAGCTCAGCGGCCTGGGCATGGCACCGGCGGCCACGAGGAACCGTTCCGACCGATATGCCGTTCCATCGACCTCCAGCGTGTTGCTTCCCGTGAACCGCGCGGCTCCGTGCAGGGTTTCGACGCCGTTGCCCAACAGGCCTTTTTCCATCTTGTCCGGCACCGGGTCGGTGAAGCCACGCTTGTGTGCCATCAGATCGGCCCAGTTGATCGACAGATCACCGGGATCGATCCCCTTGCCTTGCATAAGTCGTGCGGAGTCGATGATTTCCGCACCGCGCCGCAGGATTTTCTTTGGATCGCAGCCGCGCAATGCGCAGGTGCCGCCATAGGGCAGCGCATCGACAATGGCTACACGCCATCCTGCTGCGCCACACTTGTTGGCGGCGGCCACGCCTGCCATTCCAGCCCCGATGACGATCAGGTCGTAGTTTTCGCTCATTTTCTGGTCCTTATCCGGCGCAGCAGCTCAGTTTCGCCACGTCCATGTCGAAGGTTTGCGCCGCCAGCTTCAGCCCTTCCACCGTTGTCAGATACGGGAAGATCGTCTCCCCGAGCGCCTTTGTAGTCATGCCGAACTTCAGCGCCATGACGAGGGTCTGAATCGTATCAGACCCCTCGGGCGCGATGACCTGGCCACCAAGCAATCGGTCGGTCTTTCTGTCCGCCACCAGCTTGATCAATCCGCGCGTGTCGCGTGCGGCCAACGCGCGAGGCACCTGATCGAGCGGCACGATGGACGTCTTGACGTCGAAGCCCGCGTCCCGCGCCTGGGCTTCACTGAAACCGACGCCCGCGACCTGCGGATCGGAAAATACCACCCACGGCATCGCGGCGTTGTCGTAACGATTGTCCTCCCCAAGCACTGCGTTTTTGACGGCGAGCTTTGCACCGTAGGCCGCCATATAGACGAACTGGTCGCGGTCGGTCACATCGCCCGCAGCGTAGATGCCGGGCACCGATGTTTGCATATCCTCACCGACGACGATGGACCCACGTGCGTCTGTTTCAACGCCGATTGCGTCCAGGCCCATATCTTCGGTATTTGCCCGCCTACCAGCGGTCGCAACAAGATGATCCGCCGTCACTTCGACAGGCTTTCCGTTCTGGATCACGCGCAACGTCACGCCCGCAACGTCGCGGCGCACTGTGTCGTAGCTTAATCCGGTCAGAAGGGTGATGCCTTCGGCCTCGAACGCCTCCGCCAGCGCCTCCGAGACCTCTGGTTCCGCGCCGGGCAACAGATGCGAACGGGCGACAAGCGTGACCTTCACGCCCATGCGGCTCATCATCTGGGCAAGCTCCGCGCCGATGTAGCCCGCGCCGATGAAGATCAGGCTTTTCGGCAGCACTTCGAGTTCCAGAAGGCTGGTGCTGTCGAGCGCGCCGATTTCCTTGATGCCGTCGATGGTCGGCAGGATGGGACGCCCGCCCGTGGCGATGATGGTCTTCGGTGCTTTCAGGGTTCTCTCACCGACTGTCACGCCACCTTCGATCAGCCTCGCGGGACCGGCGTCGATGTAATCGACACCCTCATATTCCGGCAGAAGGTCCGCGTATTTCTTCTGGCGCAGTGTCTCGACCAGATCGTCTTTGGACTGAACGAGCGTCTGCCAATCATCGACTTGCGCGTGGCCTGATAGACCGGGGAACCGTTTGGCAGCTCCCGCACCGTGCACGGCCTCTGCCGCGCGGATCATTGTCTTGGACGGCACGCATCCCACGTTGACGCAGGTTCCGCCTATGGTGCCATGTCCCACGAGAGCGACGCGCTTTCCGGCATCCGCGCCAGTAATTGCGGCGGAGAACCCCGCCGACCCCGCCCCGAGGACGATCAGGTCATAGCCGCCCTGTCCATCGTCGTTTTTGTTCAGGTCTTTCATCTCAGCGCGCCTCACCATACTCGGGGTTGTTCGATTTGGCAGCGAACAGATAAATGATCGCGCCGATTGCGATCAGCGGTGTGAGCATGCCGAGAAGACCAAAGAGCATACCGGTGGCGGTGCAACATCCCATCATCATGAGAGCTTTCCTTTCTTTTGCGCACGGTTCAGCAGAACCGCGTAGAGTGCTGTGGCGGCGAAAACGCCGATTGTGATCCGTATTGCGA
>OJBD01000077.1_pt1 | contig 22222 bp, 38 predicted proteins | sample 1590481 | NCBI WGS metagenome assembly OJBD01 (sample SAMN05416811, study PRJEB24817) | seawater metagenome | isolation source: Sea water | place: Canada:Atlantic | collected 2013-07 | reverse complement strand
GATGGCGTGACAACCGAGGAACGCGACCGGATCAAGACTCTCGAACGAGAGAACAGGGAATTGCGTCAGGCCAACGAGATACTGCGTAAGGCGTCAGCTTATTTTGCGCAGGCGGAACTCGACCGCCCACTGAAGCGATGATCGCCTTCATTGAGGATCAGCGCGTTGTTTACGGTGTCGAGTCGATCTGCAGGGTGCTGCCGATCGCACCGTCAACATTCTATCACCAACTTGCGTGCCGAGCGGACCCTTCCAAAGCTTCTGCCCGGTATCAGCGGGATACAGAGCTGCGCTCGGAGATCAAACGCGTCTGGGATGAGAATTATCAGGTCTACGGGGTGCGCAAGGCCTGGCATCAGTTGAAACGTGAGGGCTTTGAGGTTGCAAGATGCACGGTGCAACGGTTGATGAAACAGATTGGCATCCGTGGGGCTGTGCGGGGCAAGGTCGTCAAAACAACCGTCCCTGACACGTCAGCGCCTTGTCCGCGTGATAAGGTGAACCGCGTGTTCCGAGCACCAGCCCCTAACCTTCTCTGGGTCAGCGACTTCACCTACGTGTCGACATGGCAGGGCTTTGTCTATGTGGCCTTCGTCATCGATACGTTTGCTGATCGCATCGTGGGGTGGCGGGTCTCGCGATCCGCCAAAACGGACTTTGTTCTCGATGCTTTGGAGCAGGCCCTGCATGATCGACGGCCGGTCCAGAAAAGTGGGTTGGTTCACCATTCGGATCGCGGCGGTCAATATTTGTCCATTCGTTACACCGAGCGTTTGGCTGAGGCTGGCATCGAACCGTCGGTCGGCAGCGTCGGGGATTCCTATGATAACGCCCTCGCTGAGACAATTAACGGTCTCTACAAAACAGAGCTGGTCCATCGCCAAGGACCGTGGCGCAACATGCAGGATCTGGAACTGGCCACCCTTGGCTGGGTCGATTGGTTCAACAACCGGCGTCTACTTGGTCCCATCGGAAACATCCCGCCAGCGGAGGCTGAACAGAACTTCTATGCACAGCACGATGTGCTCGATATGGTCGCGTAAAATGAAGCTACAGGTCTCCGGTAAAACCGGGGCGATTCAGATGACAGGCGGTATTCCAAATCCTGCCACGATGACCGCTTGACCTTCACAGCCTTACGTATGGTCTTCTGCGGCAGTCCTGTTTGCTTCGCCAGTTCACGTACCACGCGGGTCCGTGCCATGTCTCCTGTACGGTTCAAGGCGCGATTGACTGCCTTCGGGCCGTCCTGACCCAAAGCACCGATCATGTTGCCGAACCGCTCAAGGTCGCGCACATCGACTTCACCAACCTTGAACATGGCGCTCCCCAATCTTGTGAGTGCGGTGTCCAACACAATTCGTTTGGACTTTTTGGGCACCCACACCTAACCGCACTCATAAAAAAAGCCGGACGCAGCATTCTGCATCCAGCTTGGCATAGTCAGACAGTACAGTCATAAATCAGCGCTTCATCTTCATCTCCTTGAATTTCGGGAAAGCCCTTATCAAAGCACCGCGCATCACCTGATGCCGTTGCCACGCAAAAAAATATCCCGGACTTTGCAGCCGGGCGTTCTGTTTGGGCATATCTCTTAATTTTAGACGCGGTGACCGGCTTCTGCCTTTTCACCTATCCGGGGGCCTCGGGCTTACCACTTCCAGCTTTCGCTGTGATTACTTCATTTGGCAGTGTCTTGGGGTCGTCCTGAAGACTTGTTAAGCGACAACCCCAAAACCTGTCAACAGCCCTTAACAATCGCAACCAGCGCTTAACATCTGCGGGCGGGCGCAACTGCATGAAAACATGAAGCTATTTGGTCGATAAATTTTCCAACCCCAATTCCATCAGATTATCACGCCCAAACAGGTTTACGACGCCTTTGGCAGAGCTGTCACCCACTTCGACAATCCGAAAATCGAAGTCTTCAAATGGACCGTGAACCACCTTTGCAACATCACCCACACCAAACACCCGACGCGCGGCAACCCTTCGCTTGACTTCAGACGGCACGCGACCGCTGCTGAATTGCCGCATCAGTCGCATCATTGTGGCGTCTGACATCTGGATTGGCCTACCACCAGTGCCCATGACACCGGCAACCACATCCAATTCCATCAGTTTCTTCCACCCCGGAACACCGCGACCATATTCAGTTTCGACAATGGGCAAACCGACGAACATCCAGTCCGCCAGCAATGGAACGGAAACCCAATGCTTTTCTTTGGTGAAGCGGTTCTTGATGCGCAGAACTTTCTTAACCGGCAGAAAAACTTCGAACCCCGCGCGCTTCATCAAATGTTCTGGCAGGAAGACACGGTTGCCAGTGCCCTTGACCTTGCGCCACGACTTCTGGCCTGCGCGGTTGATGTACTGTTCCTTTTCAACATCAACGATGGCAGTGCGTGGCCCGCCGCTGGCGTTTGGTTTCATCCGGACTGCGAACCATTGGACTTCACGTGCGGTCACTGATGCCATAGCGTTCATTCCCCGCCCCCTTGGTTTGCTCCAAGGTCAGCGATGGCCTGACAGCGACGAATTGCAGACAGCCGTCGGTTACGCCATGCAGCTTCATTCGCGGGAACCTCATCACCCCGCGCCAGACGTTCTTCAACTCTGCGCAACTGGCGGATGGGATTGTCAGCCCTTTCGCGGATGCGACCTACAACAAACGCATTTGGCCAGCGCCGCGACTGCTTCAGTTCAGCCAACAGTTCCGGTGCCCAACCTTGGGCCAAAGCATCCAAGCCCAAGCCTTGCGAAAACACAGCCCGTACCAAGGGCGAACCATCACCTTCTGGCGATTGGATTTGGCCAGCCCAATCCAAAATGTGGTTGGCGATTGGAAAACGGTCTTTCCCCTTGCCGCCAGCGTTTCCAGCGCACTGGTCTTCCAGCGCCTGAAGGTTCTGTTCGGTCATATAGGCCAACCGCGCACACAGGTCTTTCACCATGTCTTCGAATTGCGCTTTTGTCAGAGTGGATGGCTTAGCCAATCCCCTGCGCTGTAGGGGAACAATCAAGAACTGCTTAACCCTCTTTTCACCGTCTGCCTGTGCTGCACTGTCCATCGTATTTTCCCATTTTCTAAGCATTTCAAGCTGACAAAATGTCGTGACCCCCAAAGCCTTGGGCGATCCGTAATTCTTTTTTTTTCTTATTCTTTCCATATCCTTGTCAGTCCGGAAGAAACCGGCCCAAAAAAAAGGAAAATGACGCAAAAATAGGTAAATAAACTTCCGGAAACGTTCCGGTTTCTTCCAAGTTCCTTCCAGTTTCTTCCGCCGGAAGAAACGCGACCGATTACGGCTGATGCAATTTCAACTTTTCCTGCTGTTGCAGGGTCCACAATTCCAGCGCTTCCCTGATGACATTTGGGCGGCGCTGACGGCCATCAAACCGGTCCAAAAGAAACTGGTCGAACTGAATGATGAAGGCGGCATCCTCTCCCATTCGGGCCGTGCCGCCACCTCGCACAATCTGTGCTGGCAGGTCTTTGATGCGCTTGCGCTCACGGTCAGCTGCGCGCTTTTCCAGATGGTCTTCGCGCATACCCAAGGCTTCCTTGGCCATTTCTAAGACAGTCTTATGATAAAGGCGCATGTGGCCATTGTCACAGCGGCAGGCTTTCCACCCATATAGTGGCCCAATAGGCCGGTCACACAGGCGTTTCCACTCTTCCAGCGTCACACCAGCTAGTTTGGCCAGCAAACGTTCATCCATCGGCAGCGTGCCGACTGGCGCTTCATCCTGCGCTTCACAGAACAAATCAAACCCGACGGCGCGAACCTCTAAATCGGCAAGGTTTCGGAACTCTGACTTCAGCCAACGCCGAAAATGCCATGCAATCCACGAATGGCTTTCTAACCGCTCGGTCGATGGAATGGGGTAGTCGAAAACATCTTCAGCATCGACCAGTCGCATTGTTGTTGCTGGTTCACTCATTTGATGCCCCTTTCTGCTGCGCGCCGCAGTCGGTCATTCCACCATTCGGAAGACAGCCGGGACACATAGTTGCGACCGACACGCGACAAGGCGCGCAGGTCATCGTTCGTTTTCTCGTATTTGCCCGCGCGCCATGCCAACAGTGCGGGCGCTGCCTTGTGACCGATGCGGCGCATGTCCAGTTCATCCATCTTGCGGCAGGCGGTGCTGCAGTAGCGCTGCCACGAACGCGAAGGTGCGAAGTGCTGCGAACACAGTGGGTTCATGCAGATGCCCGGCTCAACCAACGGGCACGCAGCCAATTCAGCAAACGCGACGTCAGCAAATGGTTCGATTTCAAAACGCGCCGCCAGTGCATTTGCGGGTTTCGTGGCAGGTAGGGTCATGGTGCTGAAACCTCGCCGCGCTGCCTAAAGCCGTCTGAATTTTCCGCCGGATATTCGGAATAATCCGACCCAAATGAGCGCAGCTTTTCACGAATGCCGGGCACCACACGCAGGCGATGCCAGCGCTGCTCAACAGCCTTGGGTTGACGCATCAACGCCATGGCGATGCGGTCTAATGAAACACCTTGGTCACGCAAGGTTAGCAGCTGGCTGTCAACGGCTGGCGACCAATGAGGGTGAAAGATGGACTGCAGCCCGTGCTGGCGATTCCCGGTAGTCATTGCGCACCGGCCTGACTTGCAACAACGGCTGCAGTGACGCGCTGCACAGCCACATCAAACCACTTGGGGTTCTTTTCAATTCCAATGGCGCGCCGACCCAATTCGACCGCGCCAACCATTGCGGAACCGCTGCCCATCATGGGGTCAAGAATGACATCATCCGGCTTAGATGAATTGGAGATGTAGTGGCGCGCCAAGGCCACCGGCTTTTCAGTCGGGTGCGCGGTCTCTTTTTTGGCGTTCAATGTGAAGGATTGTTTGGAACCGCAATTATGGATGCCCTTGGGGTCAGATTTTCCTTTCCATAGGTAAATCGTGAATTCCAGATTCTTCATATACCAACGGTTGCGGGTGGCGCGCACCTTGTCCCAGACCAACAGGTTATGAAAACGCCAACCCGCTCCTTCGAATGCCAAACCGGCGCGGAACAGGTTTTTGTCATTCGCCATGATGTAGGCATCTGCGTCTGGCTTACATGCGCGGAAGAACGGCGCGCCTAGTTCCTCCCAAGCGGGAACATCCATTAGAAGGCCATCGTTGTTGTATCGGTCATTCGCAAAAATGCCACCCATTGACTGATGCGCATTGCCACCTGAAGTCAGTTCATAGGCAACGTCGCAAAACAGCATGTCTGCAACACCGGGCAGGCTTGGAAGAATGTCCAGGCAATCGCCCAATATCAGGCGGCAAGGCCCAATAGTGATGTCTTGAAGGATGCCAGCACTCATGTGAAATCACCCGCTTTGTCAGAGACGGAAGTCATTCGGCAAGCCCACTGTCAAAGCGGGCCGTAGGGAGATGCCCCACGACCCGCCCCAACAGGGAGGTAAGGGGGCACAACAACCGGACACCCACGCCCCCTACGGTATGGGAACCATAGGCCAAGTTAAGCCCGTCCGCGTGTTGGTCAGGGGCTTGCACGGGTCGACCCGCCCCCGCTAGGTCACGGGTCAAACCAAAGGCACGCCCCCCAGAGGATGCCATAGGGAACACCGCACTATTCATTCTGTGTCACCAGCTGGCTCTGCAACCATTGCCACCATCACTTTGGCCGACGGCTGTTCAAGGCGGTTGCGGGCCTGACGCAAAGCATAAATGGCTTCATCAATTTCATTGATTGCCTGCGCTCTCTCATTCGCGCCACTGGACTGTTCAGCGGCCAAAATGGCAGAAATTGCTTCGCCGCTTTCCTTTGCGATCACACCGGACTGCTGCATCAGGCAGCTATCAGCCATGGCGACACGGTCTTCCAGACGGCGCGCCATCATTCGTGTCACCGGGAACCGCCCCGATGCGTCTTCCAGCGCAATAACATCGGCCAATGTCCAATCCAGAGTTCCGGATGCTTTTTTGCTGATGGTGCCCTTGCTTGCGCCACCGCCCCACCGGGCATTGATAGTTTCAGCAACCGCATCAAAGCAGCCAAACCAGTCAACAATAGACTTCATATTGGCGCGGGAAATTTTGCGAAGGTCAGGCATGAAAGACTCTTTCTGCAATGGGTGATAAGTCTCGAAAAATCAGCACTAAGGATTGAACCAAAATGAGTAGTCTCGAAGATTTAGAACGGCAGATGGCGGCAATGCGCGAACTGGCCGAAAGCATTGTAGAAATGAAGCTACATGCCAAAACCCACGCAACCTTGATGGTGCAGGTGAAAATGCTGGAACTGATGGTGCGAAAGAACCTGATTGAAGTCGAAGACATCGACGCATTCATCAAGGAAATTGAAGCGGGTGCAGCAGTCATGTCAAAAATCGCCCCCGAAACTGCAAGCGCAACGGGTGACTTGGCGCTTCAACTCCGGAACGCCCTGTTGCGGACGAATGAAAAGCCCAACTGACGAACCCGCCTTCTTTAAGCGATCCTGAAGAAGCCGCTCCCTGCGAACCGCTTCTGCCATCAATGCGGCCATCGGGTTTTCGCGAAGATCAGGCATGCCAGCGTCCTTTCAATGAAGGGGCGCGTTGCCCGAATGGGGAAACCTCGTTTCCTGTGCGCGCGCCCACGGGCGTGGCAGAACAGGGACATGAAATTGAAACGGAACACACAAACGCCATCAGCCAACCGCCTTCAGGGCCGGAAGGACGGGTGGCGCTACGCTTGTGAAGTTAAAGAGCGCTTGAGGGCATTCCATACCGTCCTCCAAGCAAAGCTGATGAACGACCAAATACCATTTTGCGGGAAATGCACCCGCTACTACAGCGTTGCTTACTGCGGTCGTGCCGACGCCGAGGCTATCAGCAATGCGCCCTCGACCAATCTGGTCACAGATATCGGATACGGTGGTCATACATCGTCAGTAGTCCATTAATTATGGACAGTCCATATCCATTTGACGGTTAGTTCACTTTTTCTGGACTGACGATAGAAAGACGACATGGACTTTGATGAAAAAAATAGACTTGCACACCACGGGGATATGGGCGTCAAGGCGTGTGCCATCAGGTTGCGTGCTGCAAGGTATGCAAGTGCTTTTGAGCGCCAGCTTGATTTCGCAAATGCTAGCGGCGTCTCTAAAACGTCGCTGAACAATATGGAGAAAGGTCTTCAGTTCCCGAATAGGGATGTGATGAAATTTCTATATCGCGGCCATCGCATTGACTTCAATTTCCTTATGAACGGCGACTACGTTCAGCTTCCCGGGGATGTTCAGGATCAGCTTTTCGCTTCCTTGCGTCGCGCAAGCAGTGAATGGGATCAAACACAAGGTTGAGGTTCAGATGCGCGCGGACTGCAATCTTTCCGAGCCAAAAAATAAACGGCATACACAGCCCTCCCGTTGTGGATGCACCTGTTAGCGCTGAATGAGACCAGCTAGGCTATTTACTCGCATTCTTCGTGGGTTACTTGGTCGGCCCAGCTACCCATCGCTGGGTGCTCTAGGAACCCGCGCATCTTCACGTCAGCAGCGTTCTGAATGATCAACTCAATCTTCAGTTCGGTGGCTTCGACGGCAAAATTCTTCGTCCGGTCGTTCATAAAATGAAAATCTGACGCAAGCAGACTTTCCCCCGGCAGTAGACCGCCATCAATAGTGGCCGCTTCGCGTATCGAAGCCTCATAAAGGGGCAAGGGGCGGTCGGAGGAAAGGATCTGGAAGTCTACCCATACCCCACCCAGTGGGAAGCCTAGATTGTTGGTGATCGACACCACTATTTCGCGCCCTTCAATCGCGCTTTGGTCGAACCCTACCGCTTCAACTGAAATACCGGACCGAAGGCATTCTATCGTTTCGCTAAGCGCTGGTGTTGCTAGGGCTGCAGTCAGCGCTAGAGCTAAACTTATGGGGGGTAATTTCACTTTAACTCCAGTCAAAGGGTGATTGCTGTAAAGTGAACGCAAGAACAATAGGCGAACACAGCGCAACTATCAGCACAATTCCCTAGCTATCACAACTCTAAGTTTTGCCTGCATGAGTAAAGTTGGGCCTCACGTGGCGAGGGTGTTCGTGGCTGAAATTGTCGACCCATAAATAAAACCTCGAACTAAAATCCAGATAAAATGGATAATATTTCTTGCTATTCCATATTTTATGGATCAGACAGTACCCATCACTTTGATGGAGGCGACAATGCAGACGAATGCAAATACCCCACTAATCACCAATAAATTACTGGCCGAACTAGCCACGCCGAACGCACAGACAGTCTTGGGCGATTGGGATGATGAAGCCCGCGCCATTTTGGCAGTAGCCATTCCAGAAATGGCAGCAGAACTGATGCAGCGGCGTGCATCCCTCTGCATCGCGATCCATCCAGAAGCAGCACAGCAAAGCGTTGAACGCGCCCGTGCGGTCATCCGCACACAGAACCCGATTGCAGCCCGCACGTTGATGGCCGCATGTCAGACCCTGATGATGCATTCACCTGATGCAGCAGAACAGCTGGCTGCAAAGGACATTATCACAGAAATGGAAGCAGCAGCATGAACGCCGTGCTGCATATCCGTGCGCTGACCTTCCTGCAGAACCTCGAAAACCTGTCTGCAACCGGCCAGCACGACGCCTTCATCAATGAAGTTCTGGAAAACAACGGATACTTCACCGCGCCAAAACACGACCAGTCGCATCTTTGGGAACTATCCCTGCACGGAATTGACGCTTCAGGCTCGAATGAAGAAGAAGCCATCGCAAACTGGAAGCGGCTGGCGCGCAATTCACTGCGGGCTGAAGAGATTGAAGCAGACGGCTTCATTACGGTCCACCCAAAACCTGAATACGCTTCAGGGGGTGCAGCATGACTTCGACCGAACTGAACGCCAACACCAGCGAAACCGGAAAAGTCGGCAAGTGGTTGCGTGAAGCTATTGCAGCCTTTTTCCACCGCCTTAAAGCCAACGATGCACGCAGATATTCAACAGGCCAGCCCGTCAAGTCGCACCTGCTTGCGACACAGACTTGGTTGGTCACATGGCAGCGGCATAGCGGTGAAACTCAAACCAGCACCGTGATGATTTCAGGTGTCTGGCACATGGGTGACATCGAAGCGCAAGCCCGCGACGCGCTACACCTGCAATGCGACGCACCAAATGCGCGCATCACCCGCCTGACGATGGATTGCCGCAAATGAGCCGCCGGAAGCCAAGGACGAACAACGCCGAGACGCGGCGCTTCAATGACCTGCCGAACGCCCAACAAGCTGGCATGCTGTGCAATGACGAACAGTTCCGGACCTTCGCAGGTCAGCAGTTCTTAAGTTCTAAGGTCCAAGTTTCACCCACCGCGACCGCTGAATTCATCCGCAGGTATTGCGGCGTGGACAGCCGTCGCGACCTAAACACTGACGCTGCAGCCTCACGAAAATTCCAGACCCTGCGCACAGAGTTCGATGCATGGGCTGGCCGCATTCAAGCACCACGATAGGGGGAAGCATGCGTTTTCTAAGAGACTTTCTATGCACGCTTGGCATCCACAGATGGCGCGAAAGCCGTTCGATGCCGGAAGAGGTTTGCCACCACTGCCGCCTAAGGCGCTGGCACCACTAACCGCCCAAATCCCCTGAAAATAGCAATTAAGCGAAAGCAAAAACCATGATTTACAAAGACGAACGCATCGCCATCTTCATTGACGGCCCGAACCTATACGCCGCAGCAAAGAAGCTGGAAATAGACGTGGACTACAAAGCGCTGCGCTCCCATTTTGCACAGCAGGGGCGTCTGTTACGCGCCAGCTATTTCACTGCCATCCATGAAGCAGAAGACTTTCAACCCCTGCGCCCGCTTCTGGATTTCATCCAATACAACGGCTGGACTGCGGTGACCAAACCTGCCCGTGAATTCACGGGCACGGATGGCCAGCGCAAGGTCAAAGGCAACATGGCAGTGGAACTGACCGTGGATGCCATCGCGCTGGAACCCCACATCGAACATTTCATTTTGTTCAGTGGTGACCGCGACTTCTGCGCGCTGGTTGCTCACCTGCAGTCGCGGGGTGCGCGCGTCAGTGTTGTGTCCAGCCTTAAAACCAGCCCGGCATTCATCGCAGACGAACTGCGGCGTCAAGCAGATGCGTTCATCGAATTGGATGACCTGCGCGACATCATTGGCCGCTCACCGCGCGACACGGCAGCAGCCGCGTGAAACCCACCAGCACCTGTGCAGCGGCACCCACTACACAGGTGCTGGCTAGGATTGGTCACAACAGCGAACAACCCGCTGTAAAGTCTGAACTTTTTGGAATTCGCGCCGCGTGGCTGAAATTTGCAAACGAAGTGGAATTGCGCCGCTTAGCCAAGCTGCACATGCGCATTGAACGCCGCAAACGCGGGCTGGATGACCTAGTGACCGAACGCCAGTTGATTATGAACCGCTGCATCAGGCGCATGCGCCGTCAGAACGGCAAAAATTAAATGGGGAATACCCAATGCCCGACCCGTCACTGCATGGCAACGGATACACCTGCCCAGCCTGTGAACTGCGCCGCGAAGAAGACCGCAAGCGCACGGCGGTGGGGTCGAAGACAGGGCCGCCGTGCAATCGCTGCAACGGGACTGGTCGCATCGCCTTCACACTGCGCGAAACCTACGAACTGCAGCTTGCAGACGCACGAAAATACTATTGGAGCGACAAGAAATATGCCCGTGAGATACGCCAACCCGCGCGAACGTGCGTTTGAAATCATAAACGCAAAAAACAAGGTGCGGCTGCGCGACCCAAGCACGGGTGAATACCTGCACCTGTCAGGCACCGGCATGACGAAAAGCGTAGACCGGTCATGGCTTGGCCATCTGCATCAAGCCGACACGCCGAAGCAACGCGCCAAGGCGCGCAGTGAAGACTGGACGCTGCAGCCGGTGCCCCGCGATGACCCGCACTTCTATGAACCGGATGTGACACCATGACTGACGAAATTGCACAGCAGGCACTGGCCATGAATGCCCACCCCCAACAGGATCGCCTGAATGAAATCTGGCGCGATCACATCATGCATCAGAAAACGACGCCCCTCCAATTCACCCCTGAAGTTGTTGTGCGTCTTTTGCGCCAGACACCGCTGCCGGTTTCCACAGAGGCCGCAATGCAGGAAGCCGTGGAACAACGCATGAAAGACTTTCTGATGCCCTTCGAACGCGAAGTGCACATGGGTCCGAACAACCGGATTGATTTCATGGTCGAAGGTGGCATTGGAATCGAAGTCAAAACCCGCTGCCCACGCCGCCAAATCCATCGCCAGCTGGCACGGTATGCCGACCACCCCGATGTGACCGCACTGATTTTGGTGACCGGAACCTTCACGGGCCTGCCAGAAACCCTGAATGAAAAGCCGGTCTTTCTGGTGTCCAGCGGAAGGGCTTCACTGTGATGCATTATGGCAATCTTAGCTTCGATGAAGCCCATAAAATTTGGCGGGTGGTTCAACTGCAGCCGCACGTTGCCATCGCCCTGAAGCGGGTCTTTCCTAAAGTCTTCAAAGGCGCGACAGAACCTGTACTGGCAGACACCGATGAAAACCGTGCTGACCTGTCATGGTTCATGCACCGCTATCCACTGCAGCACAGCCCACAGGACGCCACACGGCTGCAGGAAGGCCAGCAGCGCCTAACACAGCGCGCAGCTGACCGCGAACGCATCCTGATGCCCAACTGGACACCACCAGATGACACGGGATTCAAAGAAGGCAAAGCGCCTTATGGATACCAGCTGCAAGCCGCAGCCTTGACCCTTCAGAACCCGAACCTGCTTTTGGGTGATGACCTTGGCCTTGGTAAGACCATTTCAGCTTGCGCGACCCTGACAACCGGCGCGCCACTGCCAGCCGCAGTGGTGGTGCAGACCCATCTGGCACAGCAGTGGGCAGACCGCATCGAAGAATTCACCCACCTGACCACGCACATCATCAAGGGCACCAAGCCCTATGACCTGCCGATGGCTGACGTTTACATCTTCACCTATTCACGCATTGCCGGGTGGATTGATATCATCAACACCGCGCTGTTTAAGTCCGTCTTCTATGACGAGGTGCAGGAACTGCGCAAAGGCACCGAAACAATGAAGGGTCGCGCCGCTTCAGTCCTAAGTGAATGCGCCAGCGTGGTGCAGGGACTGACCGCCACCCCAATCTATAACTATGGCGATGAAATCTTTGAAATCATGCAGTTCATCGCGCCTGATTTGCTTGGCGACTTGAATGAATTCCAGCGCGAATGGTGTTCCGGAAAGCTGGTGAAAGACCCTGCAGCCCTTGGAACGTACATGCGTGATAAAGGCTTCTTTCTGCGCCGTACTGAACACGATGAAACCGTCAAAGCCCAAATTCCCGCACTGAACACAGTCGATTGGGAGGTGGAATGGAGCGAAGACGCAGCTGCTGCGGTCGATGACCTGACGCGCACGCTGGCACAGAAGGTTCTGGACGGCCGATTTGTCGAACGCGGTCAGGCTGCGCGCGAACTAGACATGATGATGAGGATGAAGACTGGCATCGCCAAGGCCAGCGCCGTCGCGGGCTATGTTGACCTTGTGCTGAAGGATGCACCGCGCGTGCTTCTGGCTGGCTGGCACCGCGATGTCTATGACATCTGGCAGACCAGCCTGCAGCACCACAAACCTGTGCTTTATACGGGCACAGAAAGCCCCGCGAAGAAGCGTCGCAACGTGGAAGCCTTCATCGAAGGCGACAGCCGCGTGATGATGATTTCATTGCGGTCGGGGGCTGGCCTTGATGGCCTTCAGGAACACTGCAGCGATGTGGTCTTTGGTGAACTCGATTGGTCACCACAGGTTCACAAGCAAGTGGTGGGCAGACTGCGCCGCCCCGGTCAAACCAAACAGGTCACAGCCCACTATCTGCACACGGCAGGCGGCAGTGACCCCATCATCATGGACATCCTTGGCGTCAAATCTGACCAAAGCCGTGGCATCACCGACCCAACCCTTGGCATGGAAGCACGCCAGAAAGATGACAGCCGCATGCGCAAGCTGGCGATGGAAGTCTTGGGGATGACCAAAGACCCCGATGAAACAGGGGAAGACGCATGAACCTCTTCATCCTTCCAGCCGGTCAGGTTCACATCGCCTTCAGCGGTGGTCGCACCAGCGCCTTCATGCTGCACCAGATTGCGCAAGCGAATGGCGGCATCCCGTCAGACCGATGCCGTGTGATCTTCACCAATACCGGGCGCGAACGCAGCGAAACCTTGGACTTTGTGCAGGAAGTGTCACACCGCTTTGCAGTGCCCGTGGTCTGGCTGGAATACAGATATGACAACGGCCCGCGCGACCAGCCTGTAAACAAGGAAACGGCCTGCTTGGATGGCAAACCCTTTGAACAGCTGCTGCAACGCAAAAGACGTCTGCCAAACCAAGCCGAACGCACCTGCACAGAAGAATTGAAGGTCCGCACGGCCCGGCGCTGGCTGGTAATGCAGGGCTGGAAGAAATGGACCAAGGCCACAGGCATCCGCGCAGACGAACCCCACCGCCTGACCCCCGCCAAACAGCCACGCGAAACCATCTGGCACCCATTGGCAGCTGCGGGCACCACCAAGGCAGACATCGCTGCCTTCTGGCGCGCACAGCCCTTCGATCTTGACCTTCCGCTGGTCGCAGGCCGCACCATTGGCGGCAATTGTCGCCGGTGCTTTCTGAAGTCCGAAGCGGACATTGCCGCTGAAATTCGTGACACCCCTGAAGACGACTGGCCAGAACGTATGGAAGCCAAGTTCAAAGGCACATTTTCAAAACGCTACAGCATGGCAGACATGCGCCGCAGCGTCGAAACGCAAGGTGACTGGCTGTTTTCAACTGAAGGCGCGTTGTGCCAGGCCAGCGACGGGGAATGCACCTGATGCGACCATTTTTCTCATATTATGGCGCAAAATACACAACCGCCGCTTACCTTGGAAAACCAAGACGCGACCTTGTTATTGAACCCTTTGCAGGGTCTGCAAGCTATTCAACCAGATGGAATGCGCGGCGCGTGAAACTCTATGATGTTTCACCAGACATCTGCGAACTTTGGGACTTTCTGATTAACTGTCCGACAACCGATATTGCAAATATCCCTGACAGCTTCGATGACTTTACTGACATTGAAAAACTGGCACGCGGCCAGCAATTGCTATGCAGGTTTTGGGTAGCAAAAGGCAGGGCACAGCCAACGCTGACACTTTCCCCTTGGTATTTCAAATTTCGTGAAAGCGGTTCCTGCCACGTTTGGGGTCCGCAGGTAAAAGCACGAATAATCAGACAAAAAGAACTGATAATGGATTGGACAATCGACCAGATGTCTTGGGAAGACATTCCGATTTGTGACGCGCACTGGCACGTTGATCCACCCTACAACAACAAACCGGGCTCAAAATACCCATTCAGCAAGGTGAATTTCGAAGCCCTTGGAAAATGGTGCCAAGAACTGCCGGGCGCAGTCGATGTTTGCGAAAATCTTGGCGCTGACTGGCTGGAATTCGAACACCTGTGCGACATCGTTTCATCACGCGGCCGGCGCTCTGGTGCGGTCAGCAAGGAAGCTGTCTGGCGTAAGCCGGGATGGTCCACGGACCCCAACGAAATCCAGAAAATCGCGACCGCGGATGCTGCAGCAGAAAGGAACACCGGACATGGCTGAACACTCAAAAATCGAATGGACAGACCACACGTTCAACCCATGGGAAGGGTGCCAGAAGGTCGCGCCGGAATGCGACCATTGCTATGCGGAAGCCCGTGACCTGCGTTTCACTGGGGGCACGCATTGGGGGCCAAAGGCACCACGGCGCAGGACAAGCGCACAGAACTGGCAAAAGCCGCGCAGGTGGAACGCGCAGGCAAAAGCCTTCCATGCCGCTCACGGGCGCAGACAGCGGGTGTTCTGCGCTTCCCTAGCGGATGTCTTCGACAACGCCGTGGACCGCGCGTGGCGTGATGATCTTTGGGCCCTCATTCGCGAATGCGACCAGCTGGACTGGCTGCTGCTGACCAAGCGCCCGCAGAACATGGCAAAGATGTTGCCCCCCGACTGGAATGACGGCTGGCCAAACGTCTGGCTTGGCACCAGCGCAGGGACGCAGAAGACCGCAGACCAGAACGTTCCGCACCTGCTGAACACGCCTGCCGCTTTTCGCTTTGTCAGTGCGGAACCGATGCTTAGCGCTCTTGATTTGACCAAGATCTTCAGAAGCCGCATGTGGGGAAGAAATGCACTGACAGGTGATGCCATCTCGCAGGCTGGACACATTGCACCAAAATTCACAAATCGGATTGATTGGGTCATCTGCGGTGGGGAAAGCGGCCCGCACGCACGCCCGATGCATCCGGATTGGGCCAGGTCATTGCGCGACCAATGCGAACGCACAGACACGGCATTTCTGTTCAAGCAATGGGGAGAATGGGGGCCAGATGATTTCAGTGACACCGCCGCGAAGTGCCTTTGGATGTCCACCGATGGCACCCTAATCGACGGGGGAATTCTGGAAGTCGAACAGACGGACTGCGCAAAGCCGGTCAGCCTCGTGGTGCGACATGGTAAGAAAGCTTCCGGGCGCTTGCTGGATGGTATCGAATGGAACGGGGTGCCGACATGACCCGACACATCCCGATGCTGTTCTGTCCAGCCATGGTGGAAGCGCTGCTGGCCGGTCGCAAGACGGAAACGCGGCGCATCCTGAATCCGCAGCCCGAAACCTACCAAAACGACGCGGGTGAAACCTGCGACATCTACCCCTTCAAAGTGGAAGGCCAAACGCGGCCCCGCATCGCATCAGGCTTTGGTGGGTCTGGCGTCGTCACCACGCAAGAATGCAGGGCAGATGTAGGTGACCTGATTTGGGTTAAGGAAGCGCACTATGCGTTCGGGTGGTGGGAAACCTCAGATGAATTGACCAAGAAAACGCAGAAGCCAAAGCGCGTGTTCGTCAGAGATTCCGCAAAGCCGGTGCTGTTCGAAGCGCCATCTGATGTGGTGACCGGCCAGCCCGAACAGCGGTCGGGATGGTATAAGCGTTCCAGCCTCTTTCTGCCCAAACTGGAAAGCCGCCTGACGTTGCCAGTCATAAGCTTCAGCATCGAACAGCTGCACGACATCAGCAGCAGAAGCTGCCTAGCGGAAGGCGTCCAGCCGGTTCAAGAAATCCTTCAATCAATGAGCGCATCGCCTTCAGAAAAACACCGGCGTGACGAATACCACAGGGCGCACGTTGCCGCATATCGAAGCCTATGGAACCGCATCAACGGCCCTGAAGCATGGGATGACAACCCTTGGGTTGATGTGACCAAGTTCCATGTCATGCATCAGAACATCCAAGGAGTCGCAGCATGAACACCGCATTTCTTTTGATGGCTCAATATGAGGGGCAAGCGGTAATTCCGGCAGACAAGGTGCGCGCTGACTATTTTTCGCACCTGACGCTTCCCAAATTCATGCGCAAGATAAATGAAGGCCAGCTGGCCCTGCCGCTTGTCCGGATGGAAGCCAGCCAGAAATCCGCCAAAGGCGTCCACCTGCAGGATTTGGCAGACTATCTGGATGCCCGACGCGCTGAAGGCCATCGCGAATTTAAACAGATGTATGGTTGAGATAGATTCTTGAAAGGTGTGATTAAACTTGTTGGATCAACGCCTCAAGATTTTGTACTGTAAGTTCAATTTGATCTGGCATATTTTGACACGTTCCTGCCCACCGTTCAACTTCAGCCAATGCGGCCACCGAAGCCCCATGTTTGAAGAGCAAAGCGCGATTCTTACATACCATAGAGCGGATTTCTTCGACCTGAGACCGCATGACGACCAACGGCTGAACCGCAATTTCGCTTTCTATGTCAGCGCGACAGGCAAGACGCCCGATCCGATTAATTTCATATACCAGCCTGACGCTGCAACTTAGACAAATACTCTCGATATCAGCGAGGTGCTTTGCCGTAGATGTGAAACGATCCTCCACTCTGTGTTGTTCAGCCTGTCCCATTTTTAAGATAGACAGTATCCATTCAATCACGTCATCTGCTCCCCGCCTTCGTCATATCGAAGTTTTAGCGGAATCTAGCGGCGCATGCCAATGCCGCACGGGTGTAGTAGCCGGGCAGCTTGCAAGCTATCGGCGCGCAGCTAGGCACCCCTACTTAGCTGGATCGACTCTCCTTGTTGCACGCCTGAACAACATGGGCTGAACAACCAGATGCAATATAAAAATTAAATTACTGATTTATATTCTAATTCTGGACAGTCCGTCCAGTCCATCATGGGAGCGACCGACAGACGGGCGGCGCGGGTGAGATCGGATCTATGTCCCATGATGGTCTAAGCCTTATCGTCTATCGAGCTGGAAATATGGGGGTTCGGGAGGGTCAATGCTATAGCGGGGCGGGCATGGCAAGGGGCAGGGGGCCGATATCACGCGCCTGTTGTCTGCCTAAATCCGCGGCATTGGGCCGGAATGTGCAGGGCCTGATACGTTTATTACCCTGATTTTGCCCAAATACTGCCATATCTTAACACTTATATCACACTGTCGGAGCCAAACTACCGACAGGCGACCGAGAATCGAATCGACCGGCGCACAAATTGAACGACCCGAGAGATGGCAGAGATGAACATGACAGATACAGCGCAAGACCCGCAGACCAATATCCTTCGCTTCGTGCCCGCAGCGGCGACGTGGCAATGCGTGACCGTGGCGCAGCATTTTGGGGCGACCCCCGTGGTGCCAGCGGCGAATGACAATTACGCCCCGCAAGATCACGAAGGGGCCCAGACCAGCAGCGAAATGCTTGATTTTCTGTACCGCGTGGCCCGCTGAATCCTCTTCAACGGTTCGGACGGCCTAGCCGGTTCGCCAGATCAGCCGATGCTGTCACGCTTGAGCCGCGCAGAACGGCCCCCCCGCCGCTTCGTCAACGCACCCGCCCGCGATGGTAGCTCTGCCATGATGCTGCGGCGCTCTTCGGGCGTCATACGCGACCACGCGCCGATCTCGTCAATGGATCGGTAACAGCCTGTGCACAGGCGCGTCTCGGGATGCACCACGCAAAGTTTCACGCATGGGCTTTCGACTTCGTTCCGCTTCCAGATCTCGTCACTCATCGCTTTATCCTTGCGCTGTCGCGCTTATGTGGCCTCAGGCCGACGCGTCCTGCGCCTTGATTACACGCAAACGGTCCAGCACCCCTTGCAGAATATAGCCCGCGGCCACGTGGTCGATCACCTCGGCGCGGCGGCGACGCGATGTATCGGCCTCCAGCAGCGCACGTTCCGCGGCGACCGTGCTCAGCCGTTCATCCCAGAACCCGATGGGAATATCTCCCAGCCGGTCAAAGTTCCGCGCAAAGGCCCGTGTCGACTGACAGCGCGCGCCTTCCGATCCGTCCATATTGCGCGGTAGGCCCAGCACCACCCCGCCGATCCCGCGGGCGGCAATGATCTCTGACAGGCGGGTGGCATCAACTCCGAATTTCTTGCGGCGCACCGTTTCCAGCGGGGTGGCGATCGACAGAAAACTGTCGCTGACCGCAACGCCGATGGTCTTTTCCCCAAGGTCCAGCCCGATCAACGCCTGCATCGGGGGCAGGGCGGCGGCGAAATCTGTTATGTCGTCATAGATCATTCGGTTACCCCGGCGCGTTCGCCCGCGCGCTGAATATCATCCATCGCGGCGGGGTCATCGGCAAAGACCTCTACCGCATTCTCGTAAATCGCCCGTGCCCGTGCCGTTTCCCCCAGCACGCCAAGCGACGTGATCAACCGCGCCCAATCCTCGACCGGCCCGCCCTGGCTGGCAAGCCGCGACGACAGGCTTTCGACCATGCCGCCGATCATCTCCATCCGTTCGGCAGGGGTCATATCCTGCGCCGCGTCGATATCTTCGGCCGAGGGGCCGCGCAGCGCGCCGCTGCCAATCTCGGGCACGGTATAGTCCACACCGGCCATCGTGGCGATAGGGGTGATCTGCGCCAGGATAGGCGCGATCCACGGGGCATCTTCGGGGCCGCGGCGCAGCAACCCGTCCCACATGCGGAACGCCAGATCAGGGCGCCCGGTTTGCACCAGCATCAGCCCCCAATAATACCGCGCCGTGCCGTTTTCGACATCACGGGTCAGCACCGCGCGCAACACCGCCTCGGCTTCGGGCGATACATAGCCCCCCGCCGCCATCACCAGCAGCTCCGCATAGCCCGACACATCGTCAATCGAGGCTTCCGCCCCCTTGAGGCGCACAACCTTGCCCTGCGCGGCGGCGGCGGCGGCATAGTTGCCAACGCGCGCCTCGTTCTGGGCCAGCAGGACATGGCCCTGCACATCATCGGGCCGCGCGGCAACCGTTTCGCGCAGGCGGGTCAGCAGCGCTTCATATTCGGGGCTGAGCTCGGGCGGCAGATCGGCGGCGGGCAGCTCTGCCTCGGCGGTGGCCTGATCGGGTCGGTTCCGGCGCATGTCTTCGGCCCGCGCGATACGGTCCTGCAACGCCAGATCCCCATAGCCCGGCGCACCCAACTGCCAGTAGAGCCCAAGGCTCCCGCCCAGCAAGACCAGCGCGATCACCGCGATGACGATAGGCGACGGCGTGCCACTTGCGGCGGGAGTATTTTGTCCGGCAGCATCCGCGGCCAGAATACGGCGCGAGATTTCGGTGCGCACGCGGATGGCGTCGGCTTCGGGCAACACCCCGCGCGCGACATCCCGTTCAACCTCGGCCAGTTGGTCGCGATAGACCTGCACATCATGGGCGGCACCGGTTTCAGCTGGCGCGCTGGCCCCACGGGTCAGGGCACGCGCCAGCAACACGGTCACAAGGGCGGCTCCGGCGGCGGCGATGATCCAGAAACTCATAAAGATGCGGTCCAGTAATTATAGGTGCTGCACACCTAACCGCTGCGGCGACGTGACAAAAGAGGCCATATTGCTGCACCTTGTCGCGGCGGCGGCTTGGGTTTTGCCAGATTGCGGCGGATGTCGTAAAACTGTTAAGGAATGCCGCGCCGGGTATCCTCTTTTTCGCCCGAAGACCCAGAAAGAAGCCAAGCCTACGCCACGGCGTACGAATCTTTGCCGGAGACCGCTTTCATGAAGAAATACTCAGCCTTTGCCGTCGCCCGCGAAGCCCTGCGCCATCATACCGGCTGGCAGCGGGCCTGGCGCGATGCGCAGCCGAAGAAACGCTATGACGTGATCATCGTCGGGGCCGGGGGGCATGGTCTGGCGACGGCCTATTACCTGGGTAAAAACTTCGGCATCACCAATGTCGCCATTCTGGAGAAAGGCTGGCTCGGGGGCGGCAACACGGGCCGCAACACCACGATCATCCGGTCCAACTACCTGCAAGACCCCTCCGCCGCGATCTATGAAAAGGCGCGGTCGCTTTACGAGACGATGAGCCAGGATCTGAACTATAACGTCATGTTCAGCCCCCGTGGCGTGATCATGCTGGCGCAAACCCATCACGAAGTGCGCGGCTACCAGCGCACGGCCCATGCCAACGCGCTGCAGGGGGTGCAGACCGAATTCATCGGGCCCGAAAAGGTCAAGGAACTGGTGCCGATCATCAATATCGACGGGCCACGTTATCCGGTTCTGGGCGGGCTCTGGCAGCGCCGTGGCGGTACGGCACGCCATGATGCGGTGGCCTGGGGCTATGCGCGGGCCTGTTCCGATATGGGCATGGACGTGATCCAGAAATGCGAGGTCACCGGCATCCGTCAGGAAAACGGCAAGGTGACGGGCGTGTCGACCAACCGTGGCGATATCGACTGTGACAAGCTGGGCATGGTGGTCGCCGGCCACTCTGGTCATCTGGCTGATATGGCGGGCTTCCGTCTGCCGATCGAATCCGTCGCCCTGCAAGCGCTGGTGTCCGAGCCGATCAAACCCTGCATGGATGTCGTGGTCATGGCCAATACGGTGCATGGCTACATGAGCCAGTCCGACAAGGGCGAGATGGTGATCGGCGGCGGGACGGATGGCTATAACAACTACACCCAACGCGGCTCTTTCCACCATATCGAGGAAACGGTCCGCGCCTTGGTCGAGACCTTCCCGATGGTGTCCCGTCTCAAGATGTTGCGCCAATGGGGCGGCATTGTGGATGTGACGGGGGACCGCTCTCCGATCCTGTCCAAAACACCGGTCGAGGGCGTGTTTGTCAACTGTGGCTGGGGGACCGGCGGGTTCAAGGCGATCCCCGGCTCGGGCTGGGCCATGGCCGAACTGATCGCCAAGGGACGGTCGCCGCTAACGGATGCCTTCGGCCTGAACCGGTTCCAGGAAGGGCGGTTCATCGACGAATCCGTGGCCGCCGGGGTGGCGCATTGATCGGCGCGCGGAAACCTGCCCGCCCTATGGGGCTGTGGAACTTTTTGCCCGTGAACGGGGTTTGCACTTCATATCAAGTTTATGAAGGACCATTCCCATGGCTACGCCTGACAACAACCAAGCGCCACACACCACCGTCAACAAAACCAGCGGCACCGGATCGGGGATCGTCATCGGCGTTCTCGTCGTTCTGGTCCTTGGCTTCGGCTTTTACTTCTTCGCCGGTGGCAACCCGATGGACGACTCCGGCGACATCAACGTCAATGTCGAAGGTGCGGCTGATGGTGCTGCCGATGCCGTTGAAGGCGCGGCCGAGGAAGCAACCGGCAACTAAGCCGCTTTCCACTCTATCCAATATGATCAAGGCTGGCCCTCGCGCGGGGGCTGGCCTTTTTGCGTTTCAACCGACCCTAGAAAGGAGCGCCCCATGCTGACCCTGACATGCCCCAACTGCGGCATCACCGCCGAGGAAACCGAATTCCACGCGGGCGGCGAGGCGCATCTGAAACGTTTTGGTCCGGGGTCCTCTGACAGCGACTTCGAAAAATACCTGTTCATGCGGGAAAACCCCAAGGGCGTGCATTTTGAACGCTGGCGGCATGTCTATGGCTGTGGCAAATGGTTCCACGCCGCGCGCGATACCATGACGCTCGAAGTCTTCGGCACCTATACCGCCCAGACCAGCACGGTCCCGCAAGAGATCATCGACAAGATACAGGACCGTCGCCCCGATTGGCAGGCCTCCGCCGCCCCATGACCGCTGCCGTTCTTCATTTTGCCAAGAAAACTCCCGCCGGAGGCGCCCGCGCTTTCGCCCCACACCAAGGTTTGACTTCATGAGCACCAGAATTGCCACAGGCGGCCGCCTGCTGAACA
>OJBD01000074.1_pt1 | contig 23076 bp, 14 predicted proteins | sample 1590481 | NCBI WGS metagenome assembly OJBD01 (sample SAMN05416811, study PRJEB24817) | seawater metagenome | isolation source: Sea water | place: Canada:Atlantic | collected 2013-07 | reverse complement strand
TTCTGACGGGGGCCGCAGGGCGGCTTGGGTCCTACCTGCGTGAACCCCTGTCCAAAATGTGCCAAGAACTGGTCAGCACCGACATCGTCGATGACATCGGCAAGCTCTACGAAGGCGAAAGCTACGCCAAGGCCGATGTCGCCGTCTATGACCAGATCGCGCCGCTGCTGGAAGGTGCCGATATGGTTGTCCACTTCGGTGCCATCGTCGACGAGAAACCCTTCGAGGAACTGCTGGGGCCGAATTTTGTCGGGTCTTACAACGTGTGGGAAGCCGCCTATCAGCACGGGTTGCAACGGGTCGTCTATGCCTCGTCAATCCACGCCGTAGGCATGCACAAGAAATCCGACTTCATCGGCATCGACGCGCCCCACAAACCCGATACGTTCTACGGCCTCGCCAAATGCTTTAGCGAAGACCTTGCGTCGATGTATTGGGACAAACGCGGGCTAGAGGCCGTGTGCCTGCGTATCCTCAGCTGCGCACAGGTCAACAACACCCGCGCTTTGGGGTCTTGGCTGTCCTATGACGATCTGATCCAGCTGGTCACCCGCGCCGTTGATACGCCGTCGGTCGGCTTCAGCGTTGTCTACGGCGTGTCCAACAACGACCGCGCCCCCGTGGACAATGCCAAAGCGTCCTTCCTCGGCTACCGCCCGAAAGACAACGCGGAACAGTTCGCCGCAGAAATCCTTGCCCAAGCACCACCGGTCGATCTGAAAGACCCCGGCCAGATGCACCACGGCGGCCCCTTTGCCGCCGTTGATCTGGGCGAAAGCGGCGTGGCGTCGATGAACATCGTCAACGACAAGAAAACCACCTGAGGTCTTAGAAACGGGGCAGCTGATTGCCTGCTGCCCCGTGCGCCATGCGTCCAGATGCGGTTTGATATGTACCGCGTCGAGAAACGGATCGTGATCCGCCCACATAACGTAAGGGCAAGTGGCATACCACTTGACGGCACGCACCACCGCACCTACCTACCGACCGTCGGTTTGTAAGGTTGATCATGAACACCACTGAGCAAAAGCAGAAACCCAGCGTGCCCAAGCGGCAGCGTATGGCACCGAACGAGCGTCGCGCGCATATCCTGAACGCGGCGCAATCGCTGTTTTTTGCCCATGGCTGGGACAACGTGACCATCGCAGATGTGCTAAAACAGGCGGGCATTTCCAAGGGCGGATTTTACCACCACTTCACCGCCAAGGAAGATTTGCTTGACGGTATCGTGCAGCATTTCACCGGCGAGGCTTTGAAAACCGCGCAGGCCGTGCGGGCCGCAGCAAAAGGGGGCGCGCTGGACAGGTTCAACGCGTTTCTAGCCGAGACGAACCGCTGGAAAGTTCAACAAGGCGCGCAGCTCAAGTTCTTTATTGATATGATGCTACGTCCCGGAAACGAGATGCTGTCACACCGGATCACCGCATCGGTCGATGCAATTGCCCTTCCCGTATTGCACGACATTATTTCCCATGGGGTCGATGAAGGTGCCTTTGACGTGCCTGACATAAACCTCGTCGCTGGCACGATCATCGCCATGTCGCACGACCGGCGCAAGGCGCTTCAAAGCGCGGTGCAGACGGCTCAGGAGGGCGACATTGCAGAGGCCACGACCCGTCTGAATGATCGTATGACTGCCGAAGCTGCGCTTATGGATAGGATGCTCGGCCTGCCGCAGGGCAGTATCCTGCTGTCCAAACCCTCTGATTACCGGCTGATGCTGGAGGCGATCGTGCACGCATAGCACGTCCTCGCGCCCCCATCGCCGCATTACCCCATCGCCGAATGTGACACCCGCCGCGATCACATCAGTCGGCACTGCCTAGGAACGACATAGATGAACGAGACACTTAAAACCGACCGCCAGACGCTTCGCTTTGAAAGCGATGCGGGCTCTAGCCGCTCCCGCTGGGTTGCAGGCGGGCTTGCGGTCGCCATCATCGGGTGGATGGGCAGCGGGTATATCCTGCCGTCCGAAAGTGCAGAGCCCGTCGCCAAGTCCGCGACACCGGTCAAGGCTGTCTCGGTTGCGGTGCGCCAGTCTCGGGCGCAGCAAATCGAACAGGTGTTCGTGGCCGAAGGTCAGGCCCTACCCGACCGCGACACCGCCATCCGCGCCGAGATTTCCGGCCAGATCAAAGAGGTGTTGGTCGCCAAAGGGGCCGATCTTGAGGCCGGCCAAGTCATCGCGCGCTTTGATACGACCACGCGCCAATCCGACCTCACCCGTGCCGAAGAAGAGCTGAACCGCGCGCAACGTGAATTCGACAATGCCCAAGCGTTGCTGAACCGTGGCGTGTCCACTGTGGATCGGGTGGCACAGGCCCAAGCCACGCTAGCCGCCGCCCAAGCAGGTGTTGCCTCTGCGCAGGACGCCATTGAAAACACCGAAATCCGCGCCCCCTTTGCCGGACGCCTAGAGGCGTTGGACATCAACGAGGGCGAGATTGTGCAAACCGCCAGTGACATTGGCCGCATCGTGGACAACACGCCGCTGTCGATCCGCATCCAGATCCCGCAACAATCGCTACAAGATATCAAGGTCGGTCAAACCGCCGAAGTGTCCTTTATCACCGGCATAACCAGCACCGGCACCGTGTCGTTTGTCGGCACCAGTGCCAATGCCGAAACCCGCACCTTTACCGCCGATATCGACGTGCCCAACGCCGACGGCACGATCCCCGCCGGCATCAGCGCGCAGCTGCGCATTCCCACGGGCACCTTGACCGCGCATTTCGTGTCGCCTGCGATCCTGTCGCTGGATACCGACGGGACGCTTGGGATCAAGACGGTGGACGACGCCAATAAGGTCACCTTTCACGAGGTCGCCATCGTGCGCGCACAAACCGATGGCATCTGGATTTCGGGCCTGCCGGAAGCCGCGCAGATCATCACCATCGGTCAGGGCTTCGTGAATGACGGCGAAACCGTTGTCCCCACGATCCAGAACGACGACGCGAAAACGGACGACGCCCCCGCACAGCCGTCCGTTCAAAGCGTGTCAAAGGCTGAGGCCCCCGCCAAGGGCAACGGCCAGATCATCAGCGGTGACGCCGACACAGCGCCAGCCGGTAGCACACAGGAAGCCAAACAATGAACGCTCTGATCCAGGCGGCCTTCAGCCGCTCGCGGGTGGTGGTGATGGCCCTGCTGATGATCCTCACCGTGGGGGCCTATGCCTATATGTCGATCCCCAAGGAAAGCTCTCCGGAGATTCCGATCCCGATCTTCTATGTCTCCACCGGGCTTGATGGCATCTCTCCCCAGGATGCCGAACGGCTGCTGGTTGAACCGCTAGAAACAGAGCTCAGCGCGATCACGGGGCTCAAGCAGATGACCAGCAACGCGGGCGAAGGTTATGCCAGCGTACAGCTTGAATTCGAACCGGGCTTCGATTCCGAAGCGGCGCTGGACAAGGTCAAGGAAGGTGTCGACCGCGCCCAACCGGACCTGCCCGAAGACGCCACCGACCCCACTGTGACCGAAATCAACACGGCGCTTTTCCCGATCCTGACGGTCCTCATGTCCGGCCCTGTGCCCGAACGCACGCTCAACACACTGTCCGAAGACCTTTCGGACCGCATCGAGGGGCTGGAAGGTGTGCTTGAAGTCGATGTTGGCGGGGCCCGCACCGAGCTGCTGGAGGTCCTGATCGACCCCACCGTGTTCGAGACCTATAACATCAGCTTCGAAGAGCTGATCGGCCAGATCAACCGCAACAACCGCCTGATTGCCGCTGGGGCCATCGAAAACGGCGCGGGCCGTATCGTGCTGAAAGTCCCGGGTCTGATCGAGGATGTCAAAGACGTTATGGCCCTGCCCGTCAAAGTGCGCGGTGATACGGTGGTGACCTTTGCCGATGTGGCCACGATCCGGCGCACCTTCGAAGACCCCACCGGCTTTGCCCGCATTGACGGCCAACCCGCGCTGGCGCTTGAGATCAAGAAACGGTCCGGCTCCAACATCATCGAAACGGTTGCAGCCGTGCGCGCGCTGATCGAAGAGACCCGCGCCGACTGGCCCGAAAACGTGACTATCGACTATATGCAGGACGAAAGCGAGCAGGTGGAAACCATGCTCAGCGATCTGGAGGCGAATGTGATCGCCGCCGTCATCCTCGTGATGATCGTGATCGTTTGGGCGCTTGGGATACGGTCTGCGCTGCTGGTGGGTCTTGCGATCCCCGGTGCATTTCTCGCGGGTGTGACCGCGCTGCTGGTCATGGGCTATACAATGAACCTTGTGGTGCTGTTCTCGCTGATCCTCGTGGTGGGGATGCTGGTGGATGGTGCCATCGTGACAACCGAGCTGGCCGACCGGCGGCTGCAAGAAGGGGATACACCCAGGGCCGCCTACCGCTTTGCCGCTGAACGCATGGCATGGCCGATCATCGCGTCCACCGCGACCACGCTATCGGTGTTCTTCCCGCTGCTGTTCTGGACCGGTACCGTTGGCGAATTCATGAAGTTCCTGCCGATCACCGTGATCCTGACCCTAACCGCGTCGCTGTTCATGGCGCTGATCTTTATCCCCGTTGTTGGCGGATTGATCGGCAAAAAGCCTCCGCAATCGGCGGCGGCGAAACAGGCGCTCCATGCGGCTGAAAACGGGGACCCCCGTACGCTCAAAGGCTTCACTGGCGGCTACGTCCGTGTGCTGCAATTCGCGATCCTGCGTCCTTGGGCGACGTTGATCATGGCGGTGACCTTTCTGCTGGCGAGTTTCGGTGCCTATGGCCAATTCGGCAACGGCATCAGCTTTTTCCCGTCGGTAGAGCCCGACTTTGCCCAAGTACAAGTCCGGGCGCGGGATAACTTTTCGATCTTTGAAAAGGACGCGCTGGTGCGGAAGGTCGAGGAACGGCTGTTCGACTATGATGAAATCGCATCGGTCTACGCGCGGTCGGGCGGGGGCAATCAGGATGCGGCTGACCTCATCGGCACCATCCAGATCGAGTTTACCGAATGGGACACCCGACGCACTGCCGCCGAGATTGGCGAGGATATCCGCACCGATATGGCAAGCATCCCGGGGATCAATGTGCAGGTTCAAACGGCCTCTAGCGGGCCGTCGGCGGGCAAGCCGATCAATCTGCGCGTCCGGTCAAGCGACCCGGACGCGCAGGCCGCAGCGGTCGAGAATATTCGTGTAGCGATGGACAGGATTGGCGGGTTCACCGATGTCACCGACACACGCCCCCTGCCCGGCGTCGAATGGCGGCTGGCCGTCAACCGCTCAGAAGCTGCGCGTTTCGGGGCCGATATCTCTACCTTGGGGCAAGCGGTGCAACTGCTGACCCGCGGCATTACCGTGGCGGATTACCGCCCCGATGATGCTGACGGATCGGTCGATATCAACGTGCGTTTCCCGTCACAGGAACGCACCCTCGAAGAGCTTCAATCCCTGCGCGTGCCCACCTCTGCGGGACTGGTCCCGATCTCGAACTTCGTGACCTTCGAACCAGCCCCGCGCAGTGGCACCATCACCCGCGTGGACCAGCGCCGCGTCATCACGATCGAAGCGAATGTGGCACCGAATGTGTTGGTTAACGATCAGGTGGTCGCACTTCAGGCCGTGATTGACGGAATGGACCTGCCTTCGGGCGTCGAAGCGTCTTTTGCTGGCGAAGCACAGGACCAGCAGGATTCGATGGTCTTCCTCGTCGGGGCCTTTGCGACTGCAATATTCTTGATGTTCGTCATCCTCGTGGTCCAGTTCAACAGCTTCTACCAAGCCTTCGTGGTGATGAGCGCGATCGTCTTTTCGGTAACCGGTGTGCTGTTCGGACTGATCGTCACAGGCCGCCCGTTTGGCGTCGTGATGGGCGGTATCGGGGTGATTGCGCTGGCCGGTATCGTGGTGAACAATAACATCGTTCTGATCGACACCTATAACGACCTCAAGAAGATGGGCCTGTCCCCGCTCGAGGCAGCGCTGCGCACAGGCGCACAGCGTTTGCGGCCTGTGGTGCTGACATCTGTGACCACCGCGCTTGGGCTGCTGCCTATGGTGATCGGCGTGAACCTGAACTTCTTCACCCGAGAGATCGTTTATGGCGCGCCCTCGACGCAGTGGTGGACCGAGCTGAGTTCGGCCATTGCCGGCGGGTTGGTGGTTGCAACGGTGCTGACCCTGATCGTCACCCCCGCCATGTTGATGCTGGGCGAAAAGAAAGCGCAGCGCGCCCAGCCGGCGGGCGGCGCGGCCTAAGCCGCAGCCCCCGCCATCCGGTCGAACATGTCCTGCACCGCGACCTGTGCCAGCTCGGCGCAGTTCGGCAGGCCTTGGGAAAACGGATGCTGCGTCAAGATTTGCGGCATCGCGAGGCAGTAGATTGCGCCGCGATCCTGCGCTGGCACCTCCAGCCGAAACGGGGTTTTCAGATCATCCTTGGCCGACAGCCCCTTGGTCAACGTCGGGAAAGGCAGCTTGCCCAAAGCTGCCGCAGCCTGCCCGCGTGCGTCGATCATCGCGTCAAAGCGTAGCTCGCCGTCCAGCGTTTGCGCGCAGACGCCCCCGTCTTGGGTGTTGCGGAACGTAGATTCCTCGCCCGTTGGCACGATCCGCAGCACACCCGCATCATACAGCGCCAAGACCCGCTTGACCGAAATATGCGGGATCGCGGCATAGCAATCACCAAAGACCGGCATCAGCTTATCATAGAACCGCGCGCGGTCGTCCTGCGTCAGATGTTCAAGGATCAGGTCAAAGTTCTCGTGCCCGCGCAGCAAGACATATCGGTGCGGCTGGGTCTCCTTGTTGCGCATCGTATCCACTGCGCTGTTCAACGTATCGCGCAACGCCCGAAGCCCCCCCATCGTCACACGGTGATCGAAATAGGCGTCGGCAAAGCCGTCAATCGTCTGCCCCTGCGGACCAAGTGCATCGATATACGCGGGGGCATCGGCGTTCAGCTCTGCGATCAGCAGATCAAACACCCGTTGCAGCAGCCCGTCTGACCCTTTCGCAATCTCTGCCTCTACCGCCTCAGCATTGATATGGCGCAGAGGCGCGTAGGGATAGGGGTAGAAGAAATCCGGTTCTGGCATGATGCCTTTATGCGATACCATCGTGATCAGCGGCACGTTGCAATCAGTTTTGGGGAACCAGCGCACATCGTCGCCTTTGTGAATGAAGGTCCCATGGGTTTGACCCAGGGTCACAATCACATCAATCGCCGACAAGGACGACCCGAGAATGCCAATCTCTCCGGCGGGCAGTGCGGTGATGTTGGTATAAGGCCAAGGCGACACAAGATCAGCCTCGCCAATATTCGGTGCCGCGGGCCAGTCATGGCCTGTCGCGATGACGACCTCGTCGAACTCCGCTGCCTGACTGTCACCGGCGGCTGTGAAGTGCAGACGCGCGCCCGTTGCAATCGGTTCGATATCTGTCACCTCGTGACGTGGATAAAGCCGTATGTCATGCCCCGCCGTGCGCCCTGCCTCGCACAGATCAAGAAACGCATCACTAAAGAATACACCCAGCAACACCCGTGGGTAAAAGTCGCGCGCGTCAATCTCGTCCCGTGTCAGCCCCAAGCCGCGCAGAGCGTCGTCGTCCTGTTCATGCAACCATGTGACCAGACCGCGGGTGATCGGGGGGATCTCGCGGCTGAACGCGTTACAATACATGTAGTCCGCGTTCATGCCCGACCGATACGGCATCCCGCAGCCCATTTCTTGCTCTTTGTCGTAGATCGACAGACACAGCGGTGTTTCGCTCTTGATCAATTCCTTGACCGTATAGATCGCCATCGGCCCCGCCCCGATGATCGCAATGTTCTTGGCGCTTTTCATTGGTTTTCCATCTCTCAAAAGGCAGCCCTCGCGCTATGTCGGGCTGACTGACTATTTAAACCGTCACGGCAGAAAGCAATGTGGTACACGCAAAAGACCTGCTGTCGCGGGATTGGTCGCGCGCCCGTCCCAAGAAAATCTTGAGCATGGTGACAATGCGGCCTATGCAATTTGCAGTTCTCTCCAACCATTGGTCCCCTCCATGAGCAACCTGTTCCACCGTGATCTGAACGCCGATCTGCCCCGTATCGTTTCCGCCCAAGGCAATTATCTGATCGATGACACCGGCAAGCGCTATCTGGATGCCTGTGGCGGGGCTGCGGTGTCCTGCCTTGGCCATGATCACCCCACCGTTCGGGCCGCCATCAAGGCGCAGGTCGACACGCTTGCCTTTGCCCATACAGGGGCCTTTACCAACCAACCTGCCGAAGACCTCGCCAAATTTCTGATCGACCGCGCCCCCGAGGGCACCGGTCAGGGCCGCGTGATGTTTCTGGGCAGCGGGTCCGAAGCGATGGAGGCCGCGCTTAAGCTTGCCCGCCAGTACCACGTGGAACGCGGCGACACCGCGCGCAGCAAGGTTATCGCGCGCAAGCCCAGCTATCACGGGAACACGCTGGCAGCGCTGGCCACAGGCGGGCACGCCGGACGCCGCGCCCCGTTCGCACCGCTATTGATCGACGTCAGCCATATCGATGCGGCCTATGACTACCGCATGCGCAATGAGGGTGAATCTGAAGGCGATTTCGCCCTACGCATGGCCAATCTGCTGGACGCCGAAATCCTTGCCCTAGGGCCTGAAACCGTGATGGCCTTTGTGGCAGAGCCTATCGTCGGGGCATCGCTCGGCTCACAGCCCGCCCCTGCCGGATATTTCAAACGCATCCGCGAGATATGCGACGCGCATGGTGTGCTTTATATCGCGGACGAAGTGATGTGCGGCATGGGGCGCACCGGCACGCTGTTTGCACTAGAGCAAGAAGGCATTGCCGCCGACATCACCACTACCGCCAAGGGATTGGGGGCAGGCTATCAGCCCATCGCCGCCGTCATTGCCGCACAAAAGGTGACGTCGGTCATCGAACAGGGCAGCGGTAAGCTGTGGAACGGGCACACCTATATGTCGCACGCCATCGCCACCGCCGGCGCGCTGGCTGTGCAGCAGGTCATTGAAAATGATGATCTGCTTGCCCGTGTCTGCGAGCTGGGGGCGCAGCTGTTCGCCGCGCTCAGCGCCCGCTTCAAAGATCACCCTCACGTGGGCGACATCCGAGGCCGCGGCCTGTTCTGGAGCATCGAACTCGTCGCCAACCGCGCCGACAAGGCCCCCTTCCCCGCTGCTGACACCATCGCCCCCCGCATTGGTGCCGCCGCACAGGCACGCGGCATGATGGTCTACCCCTCGCAAGGCTGCGCCGATGGCACAAACGGGGACCACGTGCTCCTCGCGCCCGCCTACACCTCATCCCCACAAGAGATAGATATCATCGTTCAAACCCTCGCAGACGCTGTTGCAGACGTGATCACGCCATAGCGCGTGATGTACGGCAGACCCCGCTTTACTGCGACGGTCAAGGCCGCCTTGCCGGTCAAGACGAAAGGGCTAAAGCGACGGGTAGGCTTAGTGAAACGCGTCCTCACTAAACCAGCGCACAAAGGCGTCGACAGAGGCAGAGGGTCGGCCTCGTTCAGGCACGAGAGCATAGTGGCGCTCTTCCGGTCTTAGGCGGGGCAGCTCTAGTTCAACCAGACGGCCATCCGCAAGGGGGCGGTCCAGAAGGCCGGTCCAACCAAGAAGAACGCCTTGTCCTGCCATGGCCGCATAGGCCGCGTCCGAATAGCTGGTAAAGTTCAACCCTGCTTTGACAGAGGGCTTGGTCACCCCGATCCGCGACAACCATTGCGACCAGTTGAGCCAGCTTGGCTCCGGCGCGTCGCTTTCAATCAGCGCCACATCCCCTTGGAGCATCAGCGCGTCAATCGAGACACCCGCAAGCCGTGCCGCGATCTCGGGGGCGCACACCGGCACAACCGTTTCGCGCAGCGATCCGACGATCGACATGCCGTCAAACGGGGGCCTTCCATACCGGATGGCCATGTCGATCGTCCGATCAAGCGGGGCGCGCCAGTCATCCTCTGAAATGACCCGAACACCGATCTGCGGCGCGGTTGCACGGAAGGAGGACAAGATCGGCAAAAGGCGGAAATGCGCAAACGCGACGGACACGCTGACGGTCAAATCGATGTGGGTTGTGCGCAGTTCGCCAATGGCATCGGCGATCCCGTCGAACCCGCCTTTCACCGCATCATGAAGCGACTTGCCACCGACGGTCAGGCGGACGCGCCGGTTCGCCCGCTCGAACAGCGCGACGCCAAGGTCCGTCTCGAGCGCGGCAATCTGGCGGCTAACGGCGGCCTGGCTTACCCCAAGCTCTGCCGCCGCCTGTGTAAAGCTTTCGCGTCGACCCGCTGCTTCGAATGCCACAAGCGCGGTCAGCGATGGTACACTGCGTCGGATGGGATGGGGCATTACACTCTCCGATAGACGACACCTAATCCATAACTTGACCGTATGAATTGGCGTTCATTTGTGCGGTTGTCGGCTTCCCCTGTCAAGCGCAGCATAGCTTGCATGACATCCCGTAACGCGGCGCGCCTGACGCCGAGGAGGCATAATGCTGGATCATGGTTCCCCCCGCCCCGAAGACATCGCCACACTGCTTGCATCCCGTCGTGCGGGCCATAGCCTTCCCGCGGCTCTGTATACGTCGGCAGCGGTTTGGCAGGCGGATTGCGACGCGATATTCGGGCGGCACTGGATTGCCGTGGGCGTGACCTGCGATGTGCCCGAAGCGGGCGATGTCATGGCCGTCGATATCGGGCCTGTATCGATCGTGATCCTGCGCGATGACGACGACATGCTGCGCGCCTTTCACAACGTGTGCGCGCATCGCGGTGCGCGTCTGGTGCCACCGGGCCGGTCGGTGGTTGGCAAGCTCGTCTGCCCCTATCACCAATGGACCTACGATCTTGACGGGGCGCTGGCGCGGGCACCGCATATGGGCATCGACTTCGACCGGTCCCTCCATCACCTCAAGCCCGTCGCTCTGCGTGATATAGGGGGGATTTTGTATGCCTGTCTTTCGGATGATCCCCCCGAAGATATCGCGCAGTTGGCGGCGGTAGTTGAACCGCGTCTGGCAGCATATGATCTTCGCAACGCCAAGGTCGCCTTTGAACAGGACCTTATCGAGGAAGGGAACTGGAAGCTGACGATGGAGAACAACCGCGAGTGCTATCATTGCGCGTCGAACCATCCCCAGCTCAGCCTGTCGTTCCACGCTGCGGATTTCGGCTATGATCCGGAAGGGCTGACCGAGACCGAAAAGGCCGAGACGAATGCGCTTCTGGACGCCTATGCCAGCTATGAAAAATACTGGCGCGACGAGGATATGCCCTTTGAGGCGGTAGAGCATACCGTGGGCTGGCCCACCAACTTCCGCACGCAGCGCTTGATTATCGCAGGGCTTGGCGAAAGCCAGACACCGGACACCCGCGCCGCCGTGCAGATCCCTTTGGGCCAGGCGCACAGACCGTGGATGGGCGATGTACATCTGTGGGGGATCAATTCCTGGAACCACGTGATGTCTGATCATGCCGTCGTCTTCACCGCCTTCCCGCTCGGGCCAGACAGGACATTGGTGCGCACAAAGTGGCTGGTCCATGCAGACGCCGTCGAGGGCGAGGACTACGACCTTGAAACGCTTACCACGGTCTGGAAAACGACCAATGCCGAAGACGCGCATCTGGTCGGGCTGGCCCATCGGGGTGTCTGTTCGCCCGGGTATCGGCCCGGGCCCTATTCGCCCTACACCGAACGTGCGCTGGACGAATTCGCGGGTTGGTACGTCGCCCGTATGCAGGCAAGCGGGTACGGAATATGACCGAGGTAGATCTCGCAGATTGGGGCGCACGGCGGCGGCGGCGGTTCGCCCCTGACCGCTGGGGCACGCTGGTGTGCCGCGCGGTCTGGGACGAAACAGCGGACATGCGCAGTTTCTTTCTGACGCCGCAGGACGGCAGCCGGATCGAACACGCCTCCGGTCAGTTCATGACGTTTCGCATTGATACGCCAGAGGGTCGAATAGAGCGGTGCTATACCATCGCCTCGTCTGCCGCGCGCGACGGCGGGATAGAGATCACGGTCAAGCGACAGGCAGGCCCGGGCGCCCGCTGGCTTCACGAGATGCTGGTGCCGGGCGCAGAGATAGAAGCCCTCGGCCCGTCCGGCCGCTTTGGGCCGGCCACATGGCACGGGTCAGCCTATGCGCTGATGGCGGCTGGCAGTGGGATCACTCCGATGCTGTCGATCTTGCGCACCGCCGCTGATCGGGGACTGGATCTGGATGTCGTCCTGATGCAGGTCGTGTCGACGCCCCAAGACCTTGTGGCACTGACCGAGCTTGACAGTCTCGCGCGTCGGCTGCCCCGGTTGGTGCATCTCCCCACGATCACCCGCGGCCCCGGCGGCACACGCCCTGATGCCGATTTTCTGACCCGTGTCATGCCGGACCTCGCAACGCGCACAGTGCTCTGTTGCGGGCCCCAGCCTTTCATGGAGATGGTGCGCGTCGCTGCACAGGCCGCAGGTGTCCCCGATGACCGCTACGGCGAGGAAAGCTTTGATTTCTCCGCCCCCCCACCCGAGGCTCTTGGCGGGGGTGATACGCCGCGCCGGACCGTGACCTTTGCGCGGACGGGCCACGCGTTCGAATGTGCTGAAACCACCACGATCCTTGCTGCACTCAAGCAGGCAGGGCTGCCACTGCCGTCTTCTTGCGCACGCGGCATGTGCGGCACCTGCAAAACGTTCAAACACGCGGGCGAGGTCGTCATGGCCCACGAAGGCGGCATCCGCCAGCGCGAGATCGACCGCGGTTTCATCCTTCCCTGTGTCAGCCGCCCGCTCACCGACATCATCCTCGATTGCTAAAGAAAGTCCCCGCCATGAAAGACCACGTCACCACCGACCCGCTGCTTCAGCCCTATACGCTCAAGCATCTGACGCTGAAAAATCGGGTGATGACCACAAGCCACGAACCCGCCTACCCCGAGGACGGCATGCCAAAGGCCCGCTATCGCCGCTATCACGAGGAACGGGCGAAGGGCGGGGTGGCGCTGGCAATGACCGCTGGCTCCGCTGCCGTCAGCCGCGACAGCCCGCCGGTCTTTAACAATATCCTCGCCTATCGCGACGAGGTCGTGCCTTGGATCCGCGAGCTGACCGATGCCCTGCACGAACACGGCTGCGCGGCGATGATCCAGCTGACGCATCTGGGACGCCGCACCAACTGGAACAAGGGGGATTGGCTGCCTTCGATTTCGGCAGGCCCGGACCGTGAACCCGCACATCGCGCTTTTCCCAAGATGATGGAGGATTGGGATATCGAGCGCGTGATCGAAGACTATGCGACCGCCGCCGAACGAATGCAGGCCGGTGGCATGGACGGGATCGAAATTCAGGCCTACGGCCATCTGATGGACCAGTTCTGGTCCCCGCTGTCGAACAAGCTTAGCGGCCCTTATGGCGCGGATACGATGGAAAACCGGCTTCGCTTTACGACCGATGTGCTGGACGCCGTGCGCAAACGTGTCGGGCCGGAATTTATAGTTGGCATCCGCTATACCGCCGACGAAGTTCAGGCGGGCGGCATCACCGCCGAAGAAGGAATAGAAATTTCAAAACTGCTGCGGGATACAGGACAGGTCGATTTTCTGAATGTCATTCGGGGCCGTATCCATACCGATCCGGCGATGACGGATGTCATCCCGATCCAGGGCATGCCCTCGGCGCCGCATCTGGATTTCGCCGGAGAGGTCCGGCGCGCGACGGGCATGCCGACCTTCCATGCTGCCAAGATCCAGGATGTCGCGACCGCGCGGCACGCCATCGCCTCGGGCTTGCTGGACATGGTGGGCATGACCCGCGCGCATATGGCTGACCCCCATATTGTGCGCAAGATCGAGGAGGGCCGTGAACATGATATCCGCCCTTGCGTCGGGGCGAACTACTGCCTTGACCGGATCTATCAGGGGGGCGAAGCCCTGTGCATCCATAACCCTGCGACAGGCCGGGAGCTTTCCCTGCCCCACATCATCAACCCCGCTGCCAACCGCCGCAGAATCGTTATCGTCGGTGCGGGCCCTGCGGGGTTGGAAGCCGCACGCGTCGCCAGCGCGCGCGGGCATGGGGTTGTTGTGCTCGAGGCTGCCAACCGCGCCGGCGGGCAGGTCCTTTTGACGGCGCGCACAAAGCGACGAGCCGAGATGATGCAGATCATCGACTGGCGCGTAGCACAATGCGAAGCTAGCGGCGTTGACCTGCGCTATAATCTATATGCCGAGGCAGCGGATGTGCTGGCCGAAAGCCCTGACGTCGTGATCATTGCCACCGGCGGCATGGCCAACACCACCCTCTATGAAGGGGACACGCCAGAGCACGTCGTATCGGCCTGGGATATATTATCAGGTGATGTAAAACCGGCCGGATCCCTGTTGATCTACGACGAAGCGGGCGACCACAGCGGGCTGCAAGCCGCCGAGATGGCCGTTGACGCGGGCTGTACCGTCGAAATCATGACCCCAGACCGCACCTTTGCACCCGAAGTCATGGCGATGAACCTTGTGCCCTACATGCGCAATCTGCAACGCGAAGAGGTGACTTTCACCGTCACCAAACGGCTGCGCGGGGTTCTCAAAGATGGCAACCGGCTGCGCGCGATCATCGGGACCGATTATTCCGACAAACTGGCGCAGGCGGACTACGACCAGATTGTCGTGAACTATGGCACAATGCCGCTCGATACGCTTTACCACGAGCTGCGGCCCTCCTCGTCCAATGGCGGTGCGATCGATCAAGCGTCCTTTCTGGCGATCCAACCGCAGAAAATGGTCCGCAACCCGCAAGGCGCGTTCCAGCTTTTCCGCATCGGGGACGCCGTCTCTGCCCGCAACACCCACGCGGCGATCTACGACGCGCTCCGTTTGATGACCGCCGTTTAACTCCGAGGGCGACTGGGGACGTTCATTCAGAACCCGGCCTTGGCGAAGAAGGGACCGACCGAGCCTGCGTTAAGTTTGCACAGCAGATCAATGCGACGTAGGACTGCGACAGGCTGCGTCCATTGACAGCGGCCTCGGAAATCACGCCCCGTGAAAGGCTCTGATAATGCTACCACAACGTATTAGGGATCACCTGTGCAAGATGGCACAGGACGCGCGTCCCATCACGTATCAGGCACTCGCAAAGACCCTCGAGCTGTCGCCGCCAAATACCATCCACCAACTTACGGTAGCCCTCGAATGTCTGATAGCAGAGGATGTCGCCACCGGTCGCCCCTTGATCGCAGCACTGGTGATCAGCAAAGCAAGAGGTGGATTACCGGCCCCCGGCTTTTTCGAATGCGCCAAGCGCCATGGGCGTTTTGAAGGCGATCCGTCAGGACCCGAAGCATCCGACTTTTATGCGGCTGAATTCAAGGAAGCTATCAGATTTTGGCGCTCATCATCGGCCTATTGAACGGGCTCGTGCGGACCCTACCAAGAGAAAGGCCGCTACGGCGCAGGCTAACGAAAGCAAACGATAAACGGTCGCCCAGCTCGCGTCATTTCCCGCGGACAAAAGCAGCGCAGCTATGCCGGTCAGTCGTGCCAGACGAATGCGTTTGAGCTATGTATAAAGGGGATTAAGACAGTTCCGGGATGTACCGTCCCTCGGGACAGCGCCACATATATTCGCGATAGAGCGTTGTAGAAATCCAACTCGGGGATGCATCGGCACCCAGCATCCAGGGCACCCAGCATCCAGCCAACCAGTCCCAAGTATCTGAGGTATGTCAAAAATCTGGGTTGGTGGCGGAGACGAAGGGATTCGAACCCTCGAGACCCTTCCGGGCCTACTCCCTTAGCAGGGGAGCGCCTTCGACCACTCGGCCACGTCTCCGCTGACCCGTTTAGAGAGGGAAGACCCGAGAAACAAGGCCAAAATAGCACTTACCTCTACAACTATCAAAATTTGGAGGATCAGAATAATACGCACAGAACTGCACGGTTGCGCAGGGGTGTTTGGCAACGATCTGTCAATGAGATGGTGCGGTTTCAATGGCACCGTAAATGAAATCTGGGCTTCACATAAATAAGGTCCTCCGCATATTTGCGAAGGACCTTTCCAAAACATCATCATGGCTGCACGAACCTATCGCCGATCGGCCCGTGTCCAGTCGCGACGCTCATGCAACTGCTGCCGTGTGAGCGATTTCGCTTTGCCTGACACCACAGTGCAGACTGCGTGCGGTGCATCTCGCGGAAACAGCTTCTGGGGTTTCCACCCCGAAACCTTCTTCACGATCTTTACCTTGACCCAGAAGATTTCCGAGTTCACTGGATTTTCGATCGGCTCCAAGACGTAGTCTTGTTGCAGTTCAGTGCTGATCCGTTCCGCAGCGCCCAGCCAACGCCGTTTGACGTCTGACCACGATTCTGCTTCCGACCGCGCCCATGGCAATCGGAACATCGGGTAGTCGCTGCCTTGCACCATCACTGCACGAGTATAGAAAAGAACGTGGTGTGGTGAGCGAAGCTTGCCGATTGTTTCGACGTCGATCATGGCGAATTTTTCAGGACTGCTTTTTCCGGCGCGAGCAGAGCCCCTGGCATAGGCGTCAGAGAACCGAAATGTCAGCTTCCGTCCACAATCACTCCGTTTCAAATGCCCAAAAATCCGTTTGTTGGCATGGCTCGCGATACCGTTGTCAATCATGTCGTAGTCTTTGGCACCGGGCGCCCCGGATGCTGAAAGGATTGATCGGCATCTGGCAGTGATACTTTTCAGTATCGGCTTTGCCATTATTCCCATCTTCAAGTCTGGCCGGGAATCAACATAGTAGTGACAGCCGTGAACCAGACGCAGCCCATCCAGTGTCAGGCTGGCATCTTCTACCATTTTTGCTGTGCTCTCGGTGAACAGATATTCGCTTTGTTTCGACATCTCAGGTCCTCTATTTGATGTGAAGAGGAAATGGGTCGAAGTCGAGGCCGCAGAAAACGCAAAATGCACCGTTGTTTTGGTTTATTCTGCCGCTGAATCCGCCAGTCGTGTCAGACATGGGTCCCAACAAGTGAAATTTGTTTCAAGCGGACCCGTAGTTTCCACAGTTATGATCGGGAATATTACCGAAATCGCCGCTCTTTCTTCTGCTTGCGCCGAAAATTTGGCAGCTAAAACTATGTAAGGATTTGATAGATATATCGAAATTTCCACGAGAACCTGTTGGAACCTATCAACCTCTATAAAACCTATTAGAAGGCGGCCATACATATCATCAGCTGGCCGGCGGCGGATGGCTCTGCTCGTCGAGCTTTCCCTTTCAGCATGCAGTTTCTCAAGGTCCCAAGGTTTCTCAAGGTCGAAACTGCAGCAGTCTCTGCGGAATCTGCGGGGGAACCGTTGTCACATCATTCGAGCCATCGCCTCAGCCTGCCTGATAACAAGCTTCACGGCATCGGCCTGCAGATCAGGTGGATACCCGTAGCGTCGAAGAATTCTTTTCACCGCAACCCGCATCTTCGCCCGAACGTCATCTCGCTGCCACCAATCCACCCCGGCATTGTCACGAAGGGATTTCACCAACTCTGCGGCGATAACCTTCAGCTGCTCGTTGTCCATGACCTCCACGGCGCTTTCATTCTGGGCGAGGGCATCATAAAAGCTGCGCTCGGCCTCAGACATGTCGTCTTCTTGCTCTGCGCTGAGATCCTTGGCCATGCCGATCAACTCCTGGATCACCTGCAGAGCGTCAATGCTGCGGTTGTGATACCTCGCGATTGCATTCGTAAGGCGTTCGGAGAATTTCTGGTTCTGAACGACGTTGCCCCGGGTGCGGGCTTTGATCTCGCCATTCAGCAGCTTCTTCAAAGCTTCAACAGCAAGATTCTTGTGCTGCATGCTCTGAATTTCATGCAGAAATTCTTCCGACAAGACGCTGATGTCGGGCCGGTCGAACCCACAGGCTTCCAAAATATCCACGACTTCCGTCGATGCGACAGCACGGTTCAACAGCTGCTCAATGGCAAAGTCTGGTGAGGAGTTTCGTCCGTGCCCTCCCTTCACATCCAACTTCTGAAGCGCGGCACGAACTGCGAGGAAAAAGGCCACCTCTTCAGCAGAAATCGCTGTCTCAGGGGAGCCAGCCGCCAGCTTGAAAGCTTTCGCCAGTGCAGCGATAACATCATGAAAGCGTTTTCCGAAGTTCTTGTCGGTTTCGGTGCCTTCTTCACGGGTCTTTCGCAAAATATGATCGGCCGCCGCAGGCAGAATTTCTATCCGATCTGCGGCTGATCCTCCGAGAACACGCGAATAGTCGAACCCGTGAAAAAGCGCGCGAGCGACCTCAAGTGCACTGAGGAATGCTCCGACGGCCTCGCGTTCGTCCACACCGGTCTGCGCCTGATCTCCTTGCGAATAATGCGCCAGCGCCTTTTTCAGATCCGCAGCAAGACCAATATAGTCCACTACCAGACCGGCCGGTTTCCCTGCGAAGACCCGATTCACTCTCGCAATCGCCTGCATGAGGCCGTGGCCCTTCATGGGCTTGTCGACATACAGAGTATGCATGCATGGCGCGTCGAACCCCGTCAGCCACATGTCCCGCACGATTACGAGCTTCAAGGGATCTGAGGTGTCCTTGTAGCGCTTCCTCAGAGCCTCGAGTTTCGTCTTGCTTCGAATGTGCCGCTGGAAAGGCTGCGGGTCGGTCGCGTTACCGGTCATGACAACCTTTATCGCTCCGGTCTCGTCCGTGTCGGAATGCCATTCCGGGCGGGCGGCGATGATTCTCTCGTAAACATCCACGCATATGCGGCGGCTCATGCAAACGATCATGGCTTTTCCGTCAATCGCCTCAAGGCGCGCTCCGAAATGCGCTAAAATATCCGCGACGACCGCATCAAGACGCGGCCCGGCGCCGACCAGTTTTTCGATCTGGGACCATTTTTTCGCGGTGGCTGTCGCCTCATCGACTTCGAGGGCCTCGGTCGCCTCGTCGAACTCCTCGTCCAGGCTTTCACGCATGTCCCCGGCGACTTCGACCCGAGCGACCCGGCCCTCAAAGTAGATCGGCACGGTCGCGCCATCTTCGACCGCCTGGGCGATGTCATAAACATCTATGTAATCCCCGAAAACGGAGCGGGTATTGGCCCCGACCAACTCTACCGGTGTCCCGGTGAATGCAACATAGACCGCGTTAGGGAGCGCTGAACGGAGATGATGCGCAAGCCCATGGCGCACTTCACCGGTCGCTTGGTCCATTTTCGCATCGAATCCGTATTGCGTTCTGTGCGCTTCATCGACCATCACGACGACGTTCGATCTGTCGGTCAGTTGCGGGAAATCCTCGCCTCGCCCGGGGCGAAATTTCTGAACCGTCGAGAATACAATCCCCCCAACCTGACGATTGAGCAAAGTCTTGAGGTCGTCGATGCTATCCGCCTGCACCGGGTCTTCACCGAGCAAGTCGCGGCAGCGACCGAATGTCGTGAAAAGCTGATTGTCGAGATCGTTGCGATCTGTAAGCACGAGAACAGTTGGGTTTTCGAGTTCCTTCAGGTGCATGGATCTTCCCGCAAGAAATGTCATCAGCAGGGACTTTCCGGATCCCTGCGTGTGCCAGATCACGCCGCCCTTGCCATCGTCACCACGCGCGCTGAGTATCGACGACATTGCCTTTCTGACAGCATGAAACTGGTGATATCCTGCAGCTTTTTTGATGGGACCTTTGCCGTCATCCTCGAAGACGACGAACCACCGCAGCAAATCCAGAAGGACTGACCGACTCAGCAGCCCTTCCGTCAAGGTGTTGAGCGCAAGCCCTTCACGTTCGGAGAGGATTTTCTCTCCATCGATGGTTCTCCAGCGCATGTAGCGATCAAGACCCGCAGACAATGTGCCATAGCGGGCATTCAGCCCGTCCGAGATAACCGAGATGAGCGAAGTCCGGAACAGGTTCGGAATATCGCTTTTGTAGGTTTCGATCTGATTGAATGCCGCCTCGATGTCCGCGCCCTCGGTTCCCTTCAATTCGACGACAACCAACGGCAGGCCATTCAAGTAAATCACGAGGTCCGGGATTCTGGCGGTTCGGCCGACCATGTCGACCTGGTTGAAAGCATGCCAGGCGTTTTCATCGTCATCCCAATCAACCAACCGTGCGCGGTCGCTCCGTTCCTCGCCCTGGCTGAAGTATGTGATCGGAACCCCACGGGTCATCAGCCCGTGGAGGCGGCGGTTCTCGGCAATCAGGTCGCCGACAAAAACTTCGTCGGTAACACGCGTCATGACTTCCTGCACTGCGCCGTCCGGAAGACCGGGATTGAGCCGTCGAACGGCCTTTTCCATAACCTTCCTCAGCACTGCGTCATGAAAGCTGCGGCGCTCTGGATCTCGCTTCTCCGGTGAAATCTCCGCGCCCGAAGCCGTGGCATAGCCCAGCCCCGCCAGCTTCTCCATCATCCAGTCTTCCAGGTCGGATTCGGAGTTCCAAGCCATTACACAGTTGCCTTGCCCGACTTCAGGCGCTGGTTCAATCGGGCCAATGGCTCTGCGAACGTGGTCTCAAGTCGTCTGATACGATCACTCATCCATGCGGTCATGTCAGACCAGTTCTCAGAATCAAAACCGTCGCAGGGCTCTGACAGATTGATTAGGCAACGCTTTTGATCGTCGTTGCGATGCCATTCGAGCTTTTCGCCAAAGCTCTGTTCGATCATTTCTCGCTGCGCAAAAAGCTGATCAAATATCCACTTGTTCTCGGCCGCACTGCTTCTCTGGATAGAAACCTCGACGCGCATTTGATTTTTCAATAGAACCAAGGTGTAAGAACACGCCGAAACGCCCGTGCCAACGCTCAACCAGTTCTCTTTCGTGGCGCTGACATTTTGATGTCTCGAGGATCCGTCTTCCCGAAGCCTCTCAAGAGCGTGTTGCCAATATTCCAGACGAACCTTATGCCGATGGCCCTGAGCAGTGCTGGCGGATCGTTCCTCACTTCCTTTCTCGGCCATTCGGATCATGTAGTCCGCGGCCTCAGGTGTCGGGATCACCTGCTGGAGGTCCACGAATATTTCCTCGCCGAACTTGTAGGGGCCGACCTTCACGCAGCGCGCGTCGATCTGGTGTTCGCGTAGCCAGAGCACCGTTGCCGTCACTTCCCGCCGGAAATTCGCAGCAATAAAGACGATACGTTGGTTCGTGCCGTCATTCAAAACCACTTCATCCAAGGTGTCCTCACCCAGAAATTCGCATATTATGCTGGCCGCGTCCCCGGTCCCGTGGCGCTCCAAATACTGCTGGAAAATGCCCACGATCTCGACTTTTTTCAGACTGGAGCAATAGGCGGCGTATTTTAGTGCCTGCCAGACAACATCCCGACCGGAATCGTCCAGCTTGTTCTCGATGACCACCAACTGCCCATTGCGGTCCAATGCCAACAGGTCGAGGCGTTCGCGGGTGCCGTCGAAGCCATCAAATTCCTTCTGGATGATCAGCAGACCATCCTCGCCCTCGCTCATCGCCTCACAGAGCGCATCCGGCATGGTGGCGAGCCACTCCTGAAGATGCTCTCGTTCCCGGAATCCGACCTCCGAGAAGCTGGTGCGCTCGAGTTTGCGCAAGCGGTTGGCGGAACGGTCAATCTGAAACATGGTTATGCCTTACTCGTCAGAGAATTCGAAGTATGCGACGCCCTTGAGACCTTTTCTGGAGAGGTAGCCTTCAATGGCTGGTCCATCATCAGACGCAGAGGCTTCTTCTGGATACAAAAGCATAGGAAGCCATTCGGGCGGTGGAGTCTCGGGCACGAACTCTTGCTCGCTACCTAAGGTGCGGAAAGCATTCTGGGCTCCACAACCCGCCTCAAGACGGAAGAAGAGATCCCAAGGCATCATGTGTGGGAAAAGCGCCGAAAGCCGATTGTCCGCGAGATCACGGACAGAAGTTGCCGACGCCACCGAGCACCCCCAGTCGGTGCGAGCGCCAGGAAAGGGACTGTGAGTCGAGGAGAAAAGATAGCGGTTTGCTACCCAAGGGTGATTGAAAAAGACATAGATCGGATTGTAACCATCGGCCTTTGATGCCTTGATCAGATCTTTCGCTTGCTCCCCGTCTTTTTTTAGTCCGGCGTAGATCCCCCTCGAGAGAGCTTTTCTTGATGGAGTGAGCTCATAAGACAGCACCTTGGCTTGGACCCTGAAACCGACCTGGCAATGCGGCGTATCGAAATACCATTCCCAGTCCGCTCCGTTGCCCACAATTCCGTGCTGCGCACTTCCGCCTTCCTCAGTCTTGTTGAACATCCTGATGGTGAGGGGTGATCCAACGGACTCCCGGGCTATTCGTAACAGTAAAGTTTCCGTGATCGTCTCTTCTTGGAGCTTCAAGCCGTAGTGGAAGGCATCGTCTTGTTCGGTCCATACCCATTCGGCAAGTTCGCGTAGATAACTCCGGATCAATCGGCGGCTCAGCGACATCAGACGAGTTCCTCTACCTGCTTAACGGCTTCGCGGATGCGAAGCTCGCCAGACATGAGGCGGGGGAGAAGGGCGTCGCGGAGCGTGGCGAGGTTTGCATTCTCGGCGCAAAGGCTTGTAACACGGTCGAACCAAGTTCCAGCGAGGCCACGAAAGACGTTTCGCACCGGATCTGGGGCAAGGACACATGGCAGCGGACGGAAGTTTTTCTTCGATATTTCTTGGAAGGTGGATCCGTTGGCGTTGGCTAAGATAGCGTTCATATTCGCATGCACCCAGAAATACGCCTCGACAGACGATATCCGGTCGGTCTCGCGCAGGGCTATGAAGCCCTGGTTCACAGCAACTGGGTTCTGCGCAATAACAACGTATCCGATGGGCGCGCGAGACGACAGCAGGACTGTTCCAGCGGGCGACATGCCAGAGGAAACCTTGGCGAGCCCAGCATCTGTCAGGGTCCGGTCTGTCTCGAATAGAACCGGTTGTGAAAGCTTCGAAAGATCGCGTGGCGTTGCCCAGCGATGTGGGCCATCCCAGTAGGACGGCTCCCTTGTCTTGGGGGTTGCGCCACCCACGGTTTCAGCGACATCACCAATTGTGGACATCTCCCAGCCCTTCGGCAGGCCGTCAGGGCCGAAGCTGTCGGGGAAGAGGGCGGCGGTGGTGGGGTCCATGTGGGCGGGGGATTGGCCGAGGG
>OJBD01000073.1_pt1 | contig 23112 bp, 17 predicted proteins | sample 1590481 | NCBI WGS metagenome assembly OJBD01 (sample SAMN05416811, study PRJEB24817) | seawater metagenome | isolation source: Sea water | place: Canada:Atlantic | collected 2013-07 | reverse complement strand
GGGAAGGGCATCGACGTGGGTCCTGCGCTGCGCCATTTTGTGCAAACGACGTAAGAGGTGAAGCCCATCAATAAGCTGCTGATCAGTATATACAGGTGCGGTCACAGAGTATTTTCCTTGAGTTCTTGGTTTGCTCACATCGCTCAAGCAAATGAGGGGCATAGCTGAAGCGATGTGAGGGAAGGGTGGCTTTAGGTACGCAACGCTGCGGGTGTCTGCGCATATGCGAGGAGCTGGGCTATCATCTCTATTCCTGCCCGACAGGCTTCCTCATAGGTGGGATGAGGCGAGGCGTCCGGGGTGCCCAAGACATCCGGAGACCCAAAGCGGACCAAAGATTGTGGCAGCGGTGAGTGCAGTAGAAGATCAGCGACCCATCCGCCATCACGTTGAGTAATGATCAAGGCTCGAAAGTTCTGCGGAGCTAAATGATGCACTATCTGGTCTAGCCGGGCACCGAAGGGCAGCTGGCCGGTTAGGCCTTCTCTCTTAAATAAATCAAGTATTACAGATAGTTGGGATTCGCCTTTAGCGATTTCGATCTGAGTGAAGCGATCAGTGCTCATTCGGAGTTCCTTTTGGATGTACGCCAGTTTCATTGGCGAAGAGGGTTTTTGAGGTTGGGGTTTGTACTGGTTTTGAGTGGCAACCGGCTCGTCATCCCCTGCCTCGCCAGCAGGGCAGGGGTGACGCGGCGATGCCGCGAATAGAGTCTTCATTTTTTGGAATTTTTGGGTGCGCTGCTTGGTGAGCTGTCACCATAGATCGAGCTGTTTGGCAGCGAGACTCTGAGCCTTCGTGCGCAAAGCGGGCAGGTTTTCCGTCGCTTAGGTTTCAGGGATTTAGGGACTTCCGGAAAGGGCGGGCCAAAAGCGATCAGGGGCCGCGTTCCTGTGTGGACCTTCAGCCACCTGCCGCCCACTCGTGAAAGCCCCTCAATCCAGAACGCGCGCGTTCGAGGCAAAGGGGGGTTTCTTATAATAGTATACTTATAGCGGTTTCCCCCTCTTGGTCAGAGGGGCTTAGCTGGCCCCTGGTGCAGGTCACCAGGCACCCTTGCTGGTCAAAATCGCCTTCGCTCCATCGGGTACTAATGAGAGCGAGATGAACAGACCTCAGCGGCCTGATGGCCGCACCCGTTCGTTTGAATGTCTGATGATGGCCCTGTCGTCCCGAGGGAGCATAGCTTTTTGAGCATGTGCTCTGGCGGGTACCAAACGAAGGCGTTGGGGTTTTGCCGATCCAAAACGCAGGGCCAAAGGTTGCCTGATCTCGATGTGATTTTCAGAAAAGCGCCTTTTTTTATGAAAGGCGTTTTTCAAGAACCTCAATCGATCCCCCGGCCTTTCTGTAAACAAACAAAGGAAAAGTTATGACAGATACTCAAACACATTCGCGATCTGCCGCCCATGCATCCAATATGCTTGCCATTGTAGAGACCGCACTGTTTGCCAAAGACCGCCTCCCCGCGGTAGGCCGCAATCCGCACGGCCAGGATGTGGCAAGCTTCCATATTGCTGCCCGTCCTGGAGGCTGGGCACCAACGATCACATTCAAAGGTGGATCAGCAGGCAGCCCCGCGAAAATCTACCCATCCAAAAAAGAGGCATTTTTGGCCGGAGCAGAAACCTTGTGCCGCATCCTCAGCGGATCCAAGAAGCTGCCATTTGTCGTTGAAGGCGACACGTTGATGGTCGCAGGATACGGCACGGGTGGTTTTCCGGGAATTTTCATGATGAAAATGCCGGCACCCTGGATCTAATTAAGCGCACGGCCGAGCCTAAAACAGGGCTCGGCCAACAGATACCGCGATCTGCGGCGTTCATGATAACGGTTCGAGAACCGCAGTTTCATCATTCCTGATGACCGGGCGCTCTTCACTCACGGTGTGTTTGTCGAATTCTGGCCAGAGATGTTGAGATAATTGCTGTGCACCTTCCGAGGTGGTGAATACAACCGCGTGAGTCTTGTGACCACCACGCATGCTCTTCGAGAGCAGCATGGAAGTTGCAGACAGACCCCTGTCAGCTGCAATGCTTTTCACCCACTGCAACATGACTTCCGAAGGGAGTTTTTTTCTGAATTCCTTTGCTGACTCGAAACTGGGAAACACGTCCTTGGCGTCTTTAGTCAACCCGCTTGGAGACAACCGAATCCCACGCAGCACAGGTCCGTTCGCTCTATCAATCGCACGTTCCAACTTTTGATATTTTTTGGAAACCTGCGCATCAGACTTGTCCTGAACGACAGCGTCGAATTTGAGCCAATCATTTACGGGAAGACCAGGCAACGGGACGTTACTAAGAACTAGGACCCGCTTAGGTGTGTCGGTGCTCAGCAGCCTCAGCCGTGCAATTGCCTGCTCAGACTGCGCCTCGCGACTTTGACGAAGCAGGGCTGCCCCGCGTGGGTCCGGATGGCTTCGGACCTTCACATCCACGCGCGTATCGTCTGCGCGCAGAAGGCTGGTCTTGGAAGCCATCAATCTTTCTCCGTCGGTAAAGCTAAGCGGCATGTCACTATCTCCAAAAAGCGCACGCAACTGATCTTCGAGAGCAACGACAGGAAGTTGCAAACGACCCACCAGTATAATTGTTGCGAAGTCACTATAGGTGTTTACGCCCAGCAATCTCGGCCCGAACCATCTGACAGTAGCGCCATGGAGCATCTGAGGCTGGGTCGACCTGTCATTGAAGGTTTCCCCGTTGTCTTCATATAATTTATGCAGAACAGCCTTAGGCGCCACGACAAGCACATCTTTTTTACGAGCGCGTTCTACTTCGCGCTTGATGATCCTGACAATGTCATCGCGCCGTTCTTTGTGTTCCTCGCCCTTGAGTGTTGAGTACGCAAGGGTTTGGTCGCTCACCTGGATAACATGTGCTTTTGGTCGTGTGAGTAAACGTTCAAACTTTGCATTTGCGCAAAAGCGACTGACGATGGTTTCGTCGAGATCTGCATCCAAGAGAAGCATTGGCGCATCAACGGGAATTTCATCCAATTGATGCACTTTTATCAGCGCACGGTTGCCCGATTGTTCTGTTGGTTTTGCCAGGCTGAGGCGCTCTGTACCGCCCCGACCTATAGTTCTTGCCAACAGGTTAAAAACCAGCGACCGGACCTTAATGCTGTTAGCTTTCGCGTGATCGAACGAGGCTATTTGCAATCGGACGAGATTCTCTGGGAGTCCCGGATCGAGTTCCAAGACCGGCATAGCCAGCCGCTCTGCTGTGGCAAGGTCGCGCAATGATTTTGCTGTTATCTCTTTGTCGCGCAGCGCGAGATGCACCGGTTTCTTATCCCGCAAGGCAGCTGAAACCGTCTCTTGCGTGTCTATATAGCATTCCTTTAAGGCTTCGTCCTTCAGGTGATCTGGTGTGAACATCCAGTCGTCATGGGGCAATGTTTCAATATTGATCATCTCTTTCCAGAATTTTTCGTCAATGATCCGCAGCGCAACAGGGCACGACAAAGGTGGTTTAGAGTTCAGATATGAATGAGCCAGAAACACGACGTGTGGCTTCGTGATGGCCTCTTGCGCAAGATAGGGGCATCCCTTGGCGCAGGCCGCTTCGACGATCTTGCCTCCTCGGGTTTCCTCTCGACATAGGGCCCGCGTGACCGATGAAACGTTTTTAGCAATTTCCTTCGCGACATCTGAGCGCGCGCACATAGCGGTGGCCGTTCCCGGGTTTAACGCACTCCTGCCGCGCAGCACGAAACTTGGATGATCGGAATTCAACTCTCTGAAGGTTTTCTCTGCCTCAACGGCCAAATCAAGCGTGGGCACATAGAACAGAATATGACCCCTTTTTAGGAATTCATGCCCATGCTTTGCAATGCACTCCAGCGCTGTGCGCGTCTTGCCAAGACCGGCCGAGACCTTGAGGCTGAGGACCGGAGGGACGTTGTGCTCATCCCATGCATTCTGACCAGAACTGGTCGTCAAAAACCGCGCAATGTGTTCCATGAGTTGTTCTCGGGCCGTCTGGAGGTCGAGCCAATTATCATGTGGAGGTACGCGTTGAGGGTCGGAAGTGTCATCAAGCATTTTGCGCGCTTTTCGCTATAGCAACAGACATCGTGGAGCACGGCTGTCAGAATTTTTGATTTACCAACGCTTAGAAAAGGCGTTGAAATTTGGGTTTGATGTCGTCGGCTCCTAGTACCGGTATCTTTGAAACCGGGGCGCGCAATGCGGACTAACTGCTGCACCAGCGTTGCCAGTGGATTGGCGCAGAAATTGGTCGAAAATTTGACCATCTCGTGGCGCGTTGTGTTTTGTCTGCCAAGCGTCAGCGCGGTGGGTTTCAGACGTGACCTATCGGTCAAAAGCCGCCAAGGTCGAATGTAACCGTCGAACATTTGGTGTCATGCCGGTCATAGGTATTCATTACCGGTTTGACACTTTTTTGATGCACGAAATTTCTCTGCCAGCAGGGTTCGACCGATTTCCTTGATATGATAATCAGAGGATCGGTCATGACGAACACTACCCTACTACCCCGAGATCTTGCCGGCCGCTTTGGAGGCTTTGGCGCGTTTCAGGCCAAAACCCCGGCACCGACAACGATGTTTACAAAATTGGCCCGCGCAGAGCCCAATCTCAGGCTGGCACTCACGTCAGCCATCGAACATCTTGTCGAAATTGGGGACGCGCCGGAAGGCGCTCCTGTTCCTGCGATGGTTATTGCCGCCAGTCCCGGGGCTGGTAAAAGTCGCATCGCGCGAGAGCTACTTGGGCATTTGGCTGGCAACAAACGCATTGTGTTTCATGCACCCACACTGGCGCTTTCCGAGGAAGCGGCCGAGCACGCCCAAGAACTTGAGGGGAAAGTCCATATCATTCGTGGTCGCGCCGCCCCCGACCCAACCACTTCGGACGAAAAGATGTGCCGAAAGTATCAGCTGGTTGAGCGCGCAATCCGGCTGGGATTGAGTATCCGCGAAAGCTTTTGCGAACAGGGTGACGCGCGCTGTCCACATGCCGACAGCTGTGCTTATCTGAACCAATTCGCCGTCACCAATACGGTAGGGCATCGCTATATGGCGACGAGCTACCTCGGCTTTCCCGACACCGACAAATACGGCGGTATCTTGCGTGTGGTTGATGAAACGTTTTGGGCACAACAACTCTCATTCGTGACCATCGGCATCGATGCGTTTCGCTTGCCTCGAACTTTTGTGCGGCACTATACCCAGCGTGGTCGAAAAGAGGACTGGCGCGTTGAAGCACATGCAGAACTTCTGACGGCCGCTCACACTCTCATCGAGACAATGATGCTGGGCCAATCCCCCTTGGAGTTGTCCTATACAGAAGAAGATTATCGCGCGTTTGCGCGCCTCGAATATTCGGCTCAAGCAGATGTTCCCGCACCTGAGCCGGATCAGTCCGAAGCGCAGCAATCCAAGTTGCTTGCGCGCGGCGAAGATGTCCTAAGAAATGCGTCCTGGTACGCCGCAGTCTGGACAAGCCTCGCCGATGCGAAGCAAAGAACAAGAACAACGACAGAACGGCTGCGCCTTGTGAACGGCCCCTCGGGCTACGCACTGAGGGTCTGCCGCGTACGCCCACAGCGTCACAAACAACCCATGCTCATTCTCGATGCCGATGCGGACCTTGAGATACTTGATGCTCTGGGTATTGAAGCACATCGCAGCACCAACATGGTGTTGCGCGCACATGCGGATGTTGTCCAAATTCATGATCGGCGCATGACACTCGGAAGTTTGAACAAAGGTCCCGAACTGCGCGAGGACTGGCGCCGGGTGATCCGTCGCGAGGTATTGGCGGATCAGATGGGACAAGGTGGCGGGGTTCTAGTCGGATGCAGCAGAAAGGTGGCGCTGCGCTTCTTCGAAGACGCGGGCCACAATTTCTCAGGGCTTCGGGATGAGGAGGTGTCGCAACGGATGCTGCACACACAGCTGCATGGGGCGCACTGGCTCTGGTACGGCGGGCGCGCCCTTGGCACCAATCGATATCGTGACTGCTCGACCGTGATCGCGATCGGCCGCGAAGAGTTGCCTGTTGAAGCTCTTGAAGACTACGGCCGCGCCCTGTGGGGGGATCGCGAGGATGCGGATCTGGAGTTTATTCGACCGGACGCAAGCGGCCAACTGCGCCTGCCGGAGGTCGAAGTTCCCTATGAGATGTCAGATGGCAGTGCCGTTGCGGTGCAAATCCCGTGTCATCCAGATCCGTTAATCCGGCGCGTGCAACTTCAGACGCGAGAGCTTGCCACGCGCCAGCTTGTAGAGCGCCTGCGTCTTGCCCGCTCGGAAACGCGCAAGCGCGTTATTTTGGGGTGCAACATTCCGATACCGGGTCTACCGGTTGATGAGCTCGTGAGCTGGCAAGAGTTTCGGCCGACGCGGCTCGCGGCGGCTTTGATTGATGGTTTGACCGACAAAGGAGGGCTTCGGCTTTCGGGCCCAGGTCTCGTCGAAGATGCTCCGGCTTTGTTTACATCACTTGATGCAGCAAAGGCTTACCGAAAGCGTTGTGGGATCGAGGCGGCAGATATGTTGTCCAGCTTGCCTGCGCAAATACGTGACCAACTTCACATAATTAAGCTACAGCAAGCGCGCCCCTATGCGCGTTCTTGCACGGCGCTGATCAAGGCTGACAGTGCGCTCGACGCGCTTCGGCGTGCAGAGGAAATTTGGGGGCCGCTTTCAACGTGCACCTGTGAAGAGGTGCTAAGCCAAACGGTTCGGAACATAGTGCCAATCCAAGCCGGTCTGAAAGGCCACATCACTGGCACGAGGCCGGGGCCAAGTCGGCAAAACATGCAAAGTATTTTGTAATGGCTCAGACCGATTTGTTGCGATGCTCGGGAATATTTATCAATGCGGGAAAAGAGACATCGCTCACTGGTCCAATGCCTCTTGTGAGCCCTGGCCTGTCCCTGCCCGCCGCAGCCTGGTGCATGCCACCGCATCGGCGCGTCGCCACGGCCAGTATTGAAGCACTATTACGCCGGAACCCAGCATTCGACTTCTACAGGAAGTCGATGTTGTAAAAGTTCAATATCCTGTTTGTTGCAAACAAGGGGAATTTTAAGGGGCAGGGTCCCTTCGGCCCTGCGCGTCTTCTTGCGGACGCGCAGGTCGAAGATCCCCCTTGATGAATAATAGGGAGGTCGACGCCCATTCCCAGCAACACCTGTCAATCACCCACAGCGCAAGCTTTAACGCGCAGGCTGCGTTGGTGCGTCGTCCTTCATCCCCGAGCCTCTGCGTCCGCAGGCGCTTTTTAACTTTTCCAAGGATACTACGATGACCGAACTCAACCCCTATACTCGCCCAGTTCTTTCTGCAGAGGCTCTCTTTCGCCGCATCGCACCAACTGCTGCTGCAGAAGTTTCCCAGCAATTGCACCGCGCAGGATTGGTCAATGCCAATGATCTGATCTTTGCCTTAACCACCGGGCTGCGCAGTTTCGCGCGCAACCAAGGCCTTTGTCTTGCGACAGAGTTCCCGCTGGCTTGGCCCCAAGCTTTGGAGGTCTTGAGGGGGTGCCGCAGTGAGGCAGAATGGGAGACGTTTTTGATGCAGAAGAGCACTGCGCCTCAGGTCAAAGGATATAAGATGGCAAAAGGCGCGTCTCAGATGATCAGGATTCTGGAGACATTGCAGCAAACCGCTGACATGAGCCCAAGGATCGCAACAGCGTTTGGCACATGGGTGATCACGGCGGTCGTCATCGCGCATTCGGGCCCCTTGGATGCCGATATTAGCCTCGAAGAATTGTCCGACTGCCTCTAGACAGCTTTGGTCTCCCTTCCGGCTTTGAGAAAGTCGGAAGGGAGGTTTTTGCGACACTCAGGTTTTTGATGCAAATGGTTCGAATAGCTGGAGTCCATATGTTAGTGACCGAACTGCTCCCCTCGCGAAGGGATCGAGTGCAATGATGCGAGATAAAATTGAAAACTTCGCCATTCTGGACTTTGAAGCGTCAAGCCTTTCGCTCGAAAGCTGGCCGATCGAGATCGGTCTTTCGTGGATCGACAAGGGTGCCGTGCAGACGTGGAGCTCGCTGATCAGCCCCGCCGCAACATGGGATATGAATGACTGGTCGTATCTTAGTGCCGCAGTCCACAAGATTGCGTTCTCGAGTTTGGCGGGCGCACCATCGGTGCAGGTTGTGTCTCAGACTTTTCTGAACACCCTTGCCGGGCGGCAACTTGTTTCAGATGCGCCCGAGTTCGAAACACAATGGCTCACCCGCTTGCTGCACGCCGGTGGATATGACGAAGTACCCTCAATTGAGAGTTTCGAGCACATCTCGTTTGCCCTCTACTCTGGTTATGCTTTGGATATGCTTTACGAAACGCTCGAGCGGCGTGCGGCACCACACCGTGCAGGCCCTGACAGCGCACGACTTGCAAAGAGCTGGCTCAAGGCGTCGAGGTTTTGAAGATAAGGCGGGCCTACTTGGAACCCCCAAACCGAACGCCCGGCATTTGCATAAAATTTCGCTGTGGCGTTTCCGCGGCATAATCGCTCGACCCATATTCTTGATACGACGGACGGACTTTGTGTTTTTCGTTGTTTGACTCCGTTACCGGCGTCTCATGAAAGGAAGGAAACACGCGTCGGAATGAGACTGTATTGTCGCTGAACATGACAACGCGTTGCTTGGGGTCTGATCAATCCCTGACGCGGCAAACAGAACTCAGGAGGCAAGCGGTGAAAGGTTCTTTGACTGTCCGCTCGGAGGAGGTCGGCCCATCAGCCGATGCTCCGAACGTCTTGTCCGCTGACAAGGCGAACTAACGCGGGAAGCAGTGGATTCCCGCGCCGTCACAAAACCTTGTTTTAACGCCAATCTCGGCACCGGGAACCTCTCTGCAACAGAAGAAAAATGCGGATAGCCCAAGAAATGGAAAATTAAGAATGACACAGATGCTTCAGCTAGAGTTCAACTTGCTTGACCCGAACAATCCAACACAGGACGACCTCATTGAAATCCGACGGCTCCTTCTGGCCGATTTGCGAAGACTGGAACTTGAAAAAATTGAACTGACCTATGAGGGCGAGGATGACACTGCGCAGATAGAGAGCTTTAGTGCGGTCCCGTCTATGGACCTTGCGGCGGACTTGACCCATCGCGTTGCGATGTTTGGGTTGGCGTACACCTATACTATTAATCTGGGGTGCAAGGACTCTTATGGCAATGAGGGCGTACTGAAATGGGACCTGGCGAATGACAGCATTGATATCTTTCACACAGAGCATAGCGTTTATGCACAAGCCGAAACCCACCAAGACCTCTAGGGATCCTGCAAAATAGGCCCCGGCACGCTCAATAGGGCAGGGAGGCTGCCGTGGAATTCAACATCAAAGAACCTTTGCACTATCCCGTATTGATCCTCGAAATTCTGAATCCGAAACATACCGGATTCAGATGACGGTGTTTCTAAGGCCAAGTTGTTGGCAGATTAGGCTTAGCCTTTCAAATCTTGGGATGACCCTTCTGGTACGGCATCTATCAGGGCCGAAAAAACAGAACAGGACTTGGCCGCATGCGGCGGGGTTATCCTTCGTTTAGGCGAGGTTGCCGTCGGCATCGCGCCCGACGCCAAAGCCGGTAGCTTGGCGGCCCGCGTAGGCCGCATCGATACTGCAAACTGATCGCGCCGTCGCTGTGATCGGTTACAAAGCACTGCGTGTCTAAACGCATGTCGTGTTTTTTGGGGCGCATGTCCGGGACCTATGTCCGTAGCATGACGCATGACACTCCGCTTTCCAAAGATGACTTGGTTACCTTTTTCTGCCTGAAGCCTGTCAACAATGGCGACTACAGGGCGCTTTCGCGCGTCCTAAAGACGCTCGGCATCCGCTTGGTCGGCGGCACGACACGCTGGCCCGTGGTGTGGTCGGTTCTGGGGCTGGCGACGGAACAAGACCTGCAGCGCGCGGCGGAGCTGAGGAAACCCCTGCTCGACGCAAAAGCGGCAGCGGCTCTCATCGGCGTGACACCTTCGATCATCTACCGCTGGTCGAAAGGCAACGTGCCCGCACGGATGCCAGTTTTCCCAAAGGCCATCGACCTTTCAAATGGTCGCGAAAACGCGCGTGGTCTGCGCTGGCGCCGTGCCGAGGTTTTGGCCTGGCACAGCCACGAAACCCTCCCCGTCTATGCGCGAACCGTTCCCAGCTTCGGCTCCCTTATCCCAAAAACATGAGCTCTTCATAGATGTCAGTTCACTCCTGCGGACACGCCGATTTCCCCCAAGCAACCGGGCCTACACGCAAGTGACCGGGACACAAACACCCTCGAGGTTTCACCGGCGGCAACCTTGAGGGCGTCAGTGTCCCAACCGCGGTTAAGTGAACAAAACCCCACTTTAGCGACCAACACCAACTTGAAAAGGACAATCCCCATGCTTGATCTATCCGGTAGGCCATCCGTCAAATCCATCTCCTCGACATTCGTTGGAACGCCCGTATCGAGCGGCAAACCCAGCTTTGCAGAACTTCGTGTGTACACCGCGGCCCGCACGGATCTGACGGCGAGTACCCGAACCAGATACGTGAACGCGGTAGACCGCGTGGCTGACATCCAAAATCGTCCCCTTGCGGCTATCGACGCCGATCTTGAGAGCGTCGCTGCACGGTTTCCCCTTAACGGGTTTGATCTCGACCATTGGCCAACCGAAAGCGCGTATCAGACGTTTCGGCGTCGTGTATTGGCCGCGCAAAAGTCATTCCTCGGCGTGCATGCCGAGAAAGCGCGCTTGCGCGCGGCGCAGGACGAGTGGACCGTACTGCTGGCGGCAATCAAACCACGCACGGAAGCGCGCGTGGGGATAGCGGACTGGCATCCGATGAAACTTGCGATGCTGACAAGTTTTGCACTGACAGCGCGGTCGTACGGGTGGCAGCCGCGGGACATGACAATGGAGCGGGCGCAACAGATCGACGGCGACTTCAGCGGCAACGTCAGGGAGTCCCATGCCCGGTCCCTCGCGCGTCTGGATGAGTTGCGCGCCTTCCCCGAGATTTTGCCGCTTTTGCCCGAGCGCGCGATCAACTTTGCAGCCCTCTGCCGGGCACCGGTCAGAACAGTGATCCCTCAAGCTTGGGAAGCTCAGTGTGCCGCCTGGGTCGAGAAAGTCACGAACAACGCTTGGGATCCCGTTACACAGACGTTCAGTGATGTGCATGATCCGCATGCCGATGTGATGAAGTCGGCGTTTCGCACAGCTTTGAGGGCGGGACTTGATCTGGGTGTGATTTGTGTCGAGGACGAGGACCTCGCGGCCCTTCTCGCGAGCGACAAGAAGATGTATGCGATCGCCGGCGAACTGTTTCGCCGCCAACAAGAGCCGAAATCCAACGGACATCTCGAGCCCCGCAGCGTGCGCAAATACCTCAAGGCGATCAACCAAGTGCGAGAGCATCTTGGCATTGACGGTACCGGTATGCGCCAGGTTCTCACGAATAACAAAACCGCGCGCGCAGGTGGAGCGGCCGAAAAGGCGATGACAAAGGCCAATCGCAAATTTTGTGAACGGCTTGTGGAAAAGCCACATCTGCGCCGCCGCTTTTTAACCTCTTTCGTAACTCTGCGGACGGCTGCAGAGGATATTCTTGCACAAGCCACAGTGGAGGGTCGTAGTCTTACGAAGCGGGAGACCTCGCGCGCCAGAATGCTTGGGGTCTGCGCCTGTTTTGCAGCCATCGAGATTGGCGGCGCGCCGATCCGGCGCACCAACGTCATGGCGCTCACATGTGTTGGCGAAGACGCCCAGATCCGAATTCCGGCGAAAGGCAACAAGCCGATCAAAGTTTTTCTGCCGGCCGCAGTCACAAAGAACAAGGTCGAGATCGAATTTCCGATCAAATGCAACAAATATGGCACCTACGATACGATACGGTGGTATGTCGAGACCATCCGGCCGCTGTTTGCGCACGCAGCTACCAGTTCGTATCTCTTTCCCGCAGTTAACACTCCAGGACCGCATCTTAATGCGGATTACTTTGCGGCAAAATTTGCGCAGCTCATGCGCACGGTTACCGATTTTCCGATGACGCCGCATCAGATGCGCCACGGCCAAACCTCACTGCTGCTCGACCGGTACCCAACTGAGATCGAAGTGATTGCGAAACGCATCGACGATACTGTTGGTACCCTGCGCCAGTTCTACGGCTGGCTCAACGCCCTCAAGCTTGTTGAGCGCGGCCAAGATATGATGATCGGATTGATGGATGACTAAAACATACGATACGCGCAGCCGCGCAGAAATTCTCTGCGCGGCGCACTTCGCACCCTACCGGGCCGCGCCACGACTTGATGAGATTGGCCTGCGAGAACTGCGCACTTTGGACCGGTTTTTCATGTATGCTGGCGCAGGTCGCCTCTCGGTGCCCGATCGCGCGGATTTCCTGGCATTTGCAGCTGATGACACATCGACACGGCAACTTGAGAACCTGCGGACGGCGTTCGACCGCCTGCTGCCTGCGGGCACACCTGTGTTGCGCACAGTTCGAGATGCAATCCGCGCGAAAAGGGGCCGCAGCCGTATCTGTGATGGGCGGGGCAGGGACGTGCTTGCAGCGGATCCTTTGATGGTCCCCTACCGTGAGCTTGCCGGTTTTGGCGAGCTGAACCTTGAGGAGTTGCGGGTGTTCGCGCGGTTCTTGGAGTTTGCCGCGGCCCGCGGGCTTTCGGCGCCGTCTGTCGATGACTACCTCGCGTTCAGTGCTGATGTGACGTCGAGCCGTCGCCTACGCGCGCTCAAAATTGCGATAGATACCCTAATGCCAGGCAACCCTGCGGCGCATGTGATCCTCGCCGAGGCAATTGTCCGAAAAAGCCCGCCGCGGCTCTCGCGTGCCGGCACCGTGCCGCGGCCCGTGGCGGCCCGACGTGTGCCGTGCGCTGCGCTGCCACAGCGTTGGCGCGCCAGATTGGATCAGTGGCGGACAGGTATTGTGGCGGTGCACGAGCGGCTCCCGGCTGCATCCGTGATCGACAGTATGGAAGAGGTTCTGCGCGAATATGCCAAGGCCCAGATTGACGCAGGCGCGCAGGTCGAGATTACAATCGAGGGAATCCGGCGGATGGAAGCCTCGCGCACTGCCCATGCCAAAGCACGCAAAGACCCTACATACGCTCAGCAAGGTGACCGCCCCGCGACGCGGCACACGGCCGTCATGCGGCTGCGCCAATTTGGCGGAGCGCTCGGGATCGACCGATTGACACTAGAGGCAATCCGCGCACATGAGAATGCCTTGCGGGCAGCGTTAACATCGGTAGTGCCGCTGAAATTTGGCCGCTTTGAAGAGCTCCCCGGTTTGAAAGAAACGTGGAGGCTGGCTCATGCCTTGCTCGAGCAGAGTGCTCAGACCCCGCGTCGGCAAACCAAGATACGGCTTCTGAACGAAGCGTTCTGCATCGCATTTTGGACGTTGATACCGCTGCGACTTGGCGACGGGCAGCTGGTGTGGGGCGAGGGCGTGGAATTTGACGGGGATCGCTACCGGATCGATATAGAAACGACGAAGGAAGACGAACCTCTCCGGGGTCGGCTGCACATGCGTTTACAACCCTTCCTTGACGGCATTGTTCTGCGCGGCATGGATCCAGATCACCTCGGGCATCTGCGAGATCAATCACTTGCGGACCAGATCACTGTGTTGCGTAATGTAAGCGGCAAAGGTCTCAGTCGTGAGTATCCCTCGACCGTATGGCGCAAACATATGGGGACGGGAGCGCACATCGCGCGAACGCGGGTCCATACCGAGCTCGGACAGCTTGGGCCTGAAGGCGTCGACATGGCGTTGGCACTTGCCGCGCAGAGGGACGCACGGACCAGTCTGGAGTATCAAGCGACACAGGTCGCGAGGGCGCAAAGGGCAAGGGGCCAAGAAATGATGGACGGGCTGCTTGCCGAGGCTTTTGACCACAAAGGAGCTGAAGCCTGATAACACTTTAACATTCCGGCGCGGGGTCTCGCTCGGACATATTGGGCCGAAATTTGTCTGGTACGTTGGCTGTCGATCTCTTTGATCTAGCCCAGAACGGAGGGACGCATGTATTGCCGATGACATGGACAATTTGATATCGGGCGTCGTCGTCGCCGTCTCGCAGCGGTGAAAAGGGCGATGCAAACACCTGTTGGCCAGAGGTGTACCCGCGGCTACCTCAGAGACAGACGGAGCGCCTCGCGCTTGCCGCTGGCAATTGCCAGCCGTAATCAAGCCCACAGACTGGTAAAGCTAAAGGAGACCACCGTGAAGCTCCCTGCAGTGCTTCAGAAACAGTTGACCGGTGCACGTGCTTTTCGGCGAGGAGCCGTTTGGCGTTCCCTATCAAACGGCACACATGCATGCGCGTGATATCTCGAACCTTTTCGGACGTCCGGGAATATCAGACTGGCAACCTGAGATGCCCCCTCATCCCAACCCAAAGCCGTCATGCACCCAGATACCTGTCCCAGTCTTACGGTCCACTGCAGCGAGTAATGTGTCAAACTCTGCGTTAGCGTCGAGAAATTCGGAGACGCGAGTACTATCTAGCACGCAGAGTGTCTCCCAGCATTTCCCGATCTGCCACCAGTCGAACTCAGGCAGATCAAGCAGATCGTCTGAATAATGGGACAGGCCTCCCCCCAGCCATTCGTCGAAGGGAACATCTGACCCCTCCAACTCTGCCATCAGTTCATCCTCGACAGCGGAAAACCCCTCACTAAAAGCCTTATAGAGAAGCATCCCGCGGTCCCAGCGTCGGTCCAACGCACCCTGCGCGTGCCGAAACGACGGGCGCAGGGAACCCGGCCGGACTTGTGGTGCAACGTCCTTGAGACTGATGAGACCGCCTGAACCAAATCTGCAAGAGCAACCGGAAATCAGTCCCCATTTAGCTTCAACCACGTCCTCAATGACAAAGGCAACTTGACCGACGTTATTGCAGATCGGACAGGTAGCGCTGGTTGATGTCGTTTGCTCTGCGGTCCAGATAGGGAATGCGATTGGCACTGATTGTTTGGCATAATAGGGCCGTAAGGCGGCCTTCAGCTCTTCTTTGACATCGTCCTTCATGTAGTCATGCTTTCTATCGTTCGGTTATTGTGAAGCGCGGAAACATTCCTGCCGCTGAGAAGGAATTAGGAACGTCTGGACTGGCGCAGAAACGTATTAAGCAAAATATATTGTGGCGAAACTACTGTGAGCGATACCTGAACCGTGCCTCTTGTCGATCTCAGGGTAGGGGTGTCATCGCATTTTCTCCAACATTTTTTCGCGGAAGACCTCCGCTAGCGTCTTCCATCCAAGACACTTACGCGCCGTGTTGTTGAGGCGATCACAGATCACCTTCAAATCATGATCTGTGCATTGTCGGATGTCGCGTTTGCGCGGCAGCCACCTTCGAAGGCTTCGGTTTGAGTTCTCGATTGTGCCTTTCTGCCATGATCTTCTGCCAGCTTCTCAGCCGCGAAGGTCGGCCCAAAGTCGAAATAGTTCTCTCTGACCAACGTCACCGCGAACTTAAGCACCGCAGAGGCGATCCGGTTGTTCGATCTGCGGCCGCGCGCTTTCTGTCACGATAAATCGTCGAAACATACCTGCTGATCTCCGCTGCTATCTCTCGTACAGGTATCAGCATTCAACATATGTTCAATCGTTCGCCGTTCACTCAGGTTAAGATCTGTATGGGACATCTTTGTTTCTCCTTACTTTCCAGCAAGATAGGGGAAATTTCGCAACCCAGTTTCGAATGTGCCGCGGCTACAGTCATAAGACTGATAATTAGGATTATGTATAATTATGTTGAAGGTGCGTTTTACAACCTTTCCATTGGCGAAACATACTCCCTTGTATCGGACTGAAATCAATACATATCCGGCTGGATAGCTGCCTATTAAGATAATTTGTTCTTAGCTGAAACGGCTTCATTTCATCGTCTAACTCAAGCCACCGGACTACTCAGGGATGTAAATAAAACCAAACGTATTTGAGCCTCACTCTGTTTCTTGACCGCGGTCAAGAATGTTCCACGAGTGATGGTTGTAACTAAGGCGGGCACTAAAATTGGCATGCCGATACGTGCGCTTTTTTGTCTTCATATCTATCAAATAGATATGAAGTAGGTTATTGATCTCAGCAAAATTGAAAATAATTTGAAGGCCGTGATTAAGAACGCAATGTCTTCAAGCGCCACCCATTGCATTATCGCGGGAACCGGCAGGGCCAAGTCTAACGTGAATCTGGCTTAAAGCGATGCATGCTCAATGGAAGGTAGTTCAAAGGCCTCGAACGAAGGTAACTCAAACCCGTACCCCATCCCCCCAATTGCCCTGTTATATAACTCCTCATATTCCCTCAACATCCCCTTTAACGTAAACAACCCCTCAACCCTCGCGCGCGCGGCCCTGCGTGGGATGTCGATCGCCTCCCTCAAAGCCTCGGCGAGTTCCCCAGCATCCGCCCCAGCATACCGCGCCGCATCTCCAGCCACTTCACGGATCGCGCCATTCTCAACCGCAGTAATCGGCAGACCACAAGCCATCGCCTCAATCGCGGCGAGGCCGAAGGGTTCATCCCAAAGCGGGGTGAACAGCAGGACAGAGGCGCGGGCGATAGCTTCAGTCAAGTCCGCCCCCTGTAGGTGACCTCCGTATTGCACGCGCTCACCTAACAGCGGTGCAATTTCGGTGTCGAAATAGCCCCGATCCTCAATCGTGCCGTAAAGCATGAGCGGGATCCCAGCAATCTTAGCTGCCTGAGCCGCCAGATGCGTCCCCTTGGTGGGCGTGATACGGCCCATCCAAACGGCGGTACCATCGCCTTCCGGGCGGAACGGCCAGTCCGCAAGATCAATGCCATTCGGTACAACACGGACGAAGAGAGCGTCTCCGTCATCAAACCACGCCGCTAATTGCCGCTGCGAACAAGTGGTAAACAGCGACCACGGCGCCCCGCCATCGGCGACAGCACGCTTCAATACATCGAAGGGCGGCACGTGCAGGGAAGTCACCATCGGAATCCGATGTCGCGCGGCGAAGCGCGGGGGGAAGCGGTGCAAGGAATTGTTGTGCACCACGTCAAAACCACCCTCGGCAAGGCGCGGTAGGATACGCTCGAACGCGGTATCCAAATGGCCGGTCAGCTTCGGCGTGCCATGCCATTTGTGCCAAGGAAATTCCCGATCATAGTGAACGTCCACGACCGGCTCCACCTTCCCACCCCAGTCGCTGTCACCGGCGGCGAAAAGGGTCACATCATGCCCCCGCGCCCGCAGGCCGCGGCAGAGGTGCCAGCAATGGGCCTCCATCCCGCCCATGAAGGGGCGCGCGATGGGAAAACGCACATGTCCGATGACGGCGATTTTCATGAGCTTACTCCGCCGCGATGGCAGAGATACGGTCCTCGCCCTCTTGGGCGGCGGCGCGGCGCTCTTCCTCGGTGTCCAGATCGCGCAGCAGCTTGTCCATCACCCGGCGGCTATTGGCATAGGGCATATCGCCGGTCTGGCGGCACATCTGGAAATCCGCATCATTTGGTGCGCGCAGGATGGTCAGCGCATCGTCGCTGTTGTCGATCAGCCCCATGAGATGGAAGGCATGCAGCCAATGGCCCATGGTACGATGCCCCCAACGGGTGGCGAAATATTCGGCGTTGCGGACCACGGCGTCGACGTGGTGAATCGGCGGCATGCAGTGGTCGTGATATTGGTGATAGACCTTGGCCCCCTTCATCCACCAGATGTCGATCCCGCGCGCGTCCAGCGCGCGGCCAAAATCCGTATCCTCGCCGCCATAGCCGAAATAGCCTTCGTCAAACCCACCGCTGCGTTCCCAATCTGCGCGGTGCATGGCGAAGTTGAGCGACCAGAAACAACGGTAATCCTCGCAATAACGCAGACCCTCCGCCGGTGGACCTTGGCGGTCAGAATGTTTGACCCCGATCTTGTCAAAGTGGTCGAAATCGAGGCCCCCCTCCGTCGCACCCTTGGGCAGATAGGCGACCTCCCCCATCACCAGCCCGCGGCCATCGTGGCATGCCTCTGCCACATCGGCGACAAACGCGGGATGTGGGATGCAATCGACATCGACAAAGGCCAGAACGGTGCCGCTTGCCTTGGCCGCCACCGCATTGCGCGCGGCGGCGAGGGGAAGCTCCCCATCGGGGCGGGTGACCTGGATTTGATGGATGGGAAAGGGCGCGTCGGGCAGCCCGTCGTATAGCTCATCCTGCATGGCGGCGATCACCAGTTCACGCGGGGGCACGGTTTGCGCGGCCAAGCCACGGATAACATTGTGCAAATGCGCCTCGCGGCCGCGGGCGATGGTCAGAACGGATACGTCACGCATGGTGAACCTCCTTTAGAGATGTTGAAATTTCGGGGCGGTCCCATAGGCGATCCGCCAGATTGCCGAGCCACTGCGCGGTGCGGCTCGCCGCGTCACTGCCCCCTGCCAAAGCACGTTGCCGCTCGGGATCATGCTGGCGTTGTGCCTGCTCAACCGCCGCGTGCCAGGCGTGAGCAGAGCTTGGCATATGCGGCAAATGCAACGCAGCACCGGCTTGGCCCAAGGCACAGGCTTTCCCGACTTGCTCATCGAAATAGCGCCACTCCGGCACCACGATCCAGGGCTTCGCGGCGGTGAGCACTTGGGCACAGGTGGTATTGCCCGTGGACGAGATTACCAGATCAGCCGCCGCAATATTGTCGGGCGCGTTGTCGACCCAGCCTTTATGCATTAGGTTCGGTGCCAAGGTCGCATGCCAATCGCGTTGCACCTCGCCGATGGTGATCCAGTCCATCTGCGGATAGCTACGCGCGGCGACGCCCAAGGCGGCCTCGGAAATGCCATTGCCACCACCGCCACATACCACCAGCGCCATCGGGCGTTTGCCGAGCTTCAGCGTCGCGCGGGCATCTTCGGGCTTGGGCAACGAGACATTCACCCCCAGCCCCGGAGCGTAGTGGATTTTCTCCGCCCAAGCGGCCCAACTCTCCTGCGCCAGATCCGCATGAAACGGGGCGAGCAACCCCGAGGCACCGTCATAGGCGGCACGATGCCCCACATCGCTGCGGTCCCCATGCTGGAGGATTTTGACATGCGGCACCGAGCAGAGCCGCGCCAGCTGCGCCACTTCGGCCGAGACATCGACTATCATCAGCTCCGGTGCCTCAGCGGCAAAGAACTGCGCCATCGCGGCCATCGCCTCGCGAATGCCGGACCAGCCAACCGGCGCGCAATGGGTGGTGTCGGGTGTATCGAGCAAGGCGGCGCCACGCGGCTCATCCCCCCGCGCCTCGAACAGCGAGGGTAACTTCTGCACCGTTACATTCTCGCGCAAGGTCGGGAAAATATCGTCGCGCGCGCAGAAAATCCGCACCGGCCGCGCTTCGGGCAAAGCATTGACGACGGCGGCGCAACGCTCCGCATGGCCGCGCCCTTGGTGATGTACGAAATAGCCGAAGGGCCGCAGGGGAACGTCAGGAAAATCACGCATGATTATTCGCCCGCCATCAGCATCGGCTGCGGTGTGCGGTAATATTGCACCCCATCCAACACCCCAGCCGCATGTTTCAGCGAAGAGCGATAGACCGAGGCCAGACCATCCAGCTCCGCCAGCGCATTTGCGGGCAGCACGGCGTTCTCGAAGCGCGAGAGCATATCCAGATCATTGCCGCTATCCCCCGCCACGATCACGCGGTCGTCCGACATGCCACGGCGCGCCGCCTCGAACCGGATCGCGGCGGCCTTGCCGGCCTGCACGGGGATGATGTCGATGAATTTCTCATGGGACGGAATGATGCGGGCCAAGACCCCCGCCTGATGCAACCGCGCCTCGATCGCGGGCACATCGCTGATGGTTCCAAATAGGCTGATCTTCCAACGACGTTGGTCATAGACCGGCTGGAAATGCACATTAGTGTCTTCCAACGCCGTACGCACTGCCGCCGCATCCCAATCCTGCGCGATCAGCGCTGCGTAATCCTCACATAGGGTAAAACCAATGCCCGTACGGCGCCAAATCTCAGTGCCCGTCGAGCTGATGATCGTATCCGGCGTGGGCAGATCCCATTCCGCCAGCACCCGCTGCGCCTCTGCGATGGAGCGTCCGGTGGCGACGGTAAAAGCATAGCGCTCCCCCTCGCGCCCGAGCCACTGGGCAAAAGCCCGCGCGCCATTGCGACAACCGGTCAGCGTATTGTCGATGTCGCAGGCGAGCAGGTGATCGTGAGAGGTGACGCTTCCACTTTGGCCCTGCGGCCCGCGGACCACCCCTTCCATCACCGCTTGCGTCCGCTTCGCCCAAGCCGTCCAATCATAGGTCTGCCGCGCGATACGCTGCGCCCGCCGCGCCGAAAGCTCCCGCTCGGGTGCCATCAGCACATCACGCAATCCGAGCGCCAGGCTCGCCGTATCATAGGCGTTAATCAACGCACCAAACCCAAGCTCCGGCAGAATATCCGACGGCCCGCCCGACTGCGTCGCCACCAAAGGCACCCCCGCCTGCGCGGCCTCGATCAACGTCAGCCCAAAGGGTTCGTGAAACGCCGGGTTGCAGAACACACCGCCCTCGGCCGCCAGCGCATAAAGGTCGCTGATATCCTGCGCGGAGTGTTGCCGTGGCAGCGCCACTTTGCCCCAAAGGTCATGGCGGTCGACCCCGTCAAACAGATCCGCGATAACCGCATCACGCTCGCTGCGTCCCTGCCCCAAGCCGTCCCGCAGCCCCGCGATAACCACAAGGTTCGCACGCTCTTGCAGTGTACGATCAGACGCATAGGCATCGACCAGCCGCCGCAGATTCTTCTTCCGAATGGGCCGCGCAATGGCAAGGATGATAGGTTTGCTCACATCACGCAGAAACCCACCCAGCATCTCCCGCGCCCGCGCCGCATCGCCCTGCGCCTCTACGCATACCCCCGGCCCGATCCGATGCGCGCGGCCTTCGGCAGCCGGCACCAACTTAGGAATCTGCCGCTCCACCTCATCCCGCGACGAGGCGATAATCGCATCCACCTCATCTAACGCACGCGTCTCGCGCGCAATCCGCACCTCCAACTCGGCCGAGGGAGCCTCTCCCGGCCCCAACTTCTCCGCCCCCAGCGAATGCGCGGTATACAGCACCGGAATCCCGAACCTCTCCCGCGCCGCCAGCGCCAACTCCGCCGCATCCGCAAAATGCGCATGGATCACATCCGGCCGCGCCGCACCCATCGTCTCAAGCGTCTCTAACAAAGCGTTTTGCAGCGAGGGAAGCTCCCCCACCAAATCACCCTTTTCCAAATACTCAGCCCGATCCGAGGCCAATCGCACCACCCGACACTTGGGCACAATCCTTTCCTCAGCCTGCGCAAAAACAGTCCCCAACTCCGGCGCATCAAATAGCCGCGTCACAATCGTGACCTCTTCAACCTCAGGGAGTTTCGCCTGCGCCATCGCAGCGCCAAGAACATAGGCGATATGCCCACCGGTATCTTCCGTCATGCCGTACTTAACGGGCGGAGCGGATAGACATCCGCCCAGCGAAATATGCATGATGCGCATATCAGCCTCCAAAAATTATGATGTATTCAGAGCTGCAAAAACGCGAGCCTCGCAAAGATAACAGTAAAGTTACCTTATGGTTCCCATCGGGATTGAGATTTGTTTACCAAAACTAAGCGAAGCCATATTCTACTACAGGTAGGCTGCAGACTTTGTGTGCGAAACCAAAGCAGGATGATGTGTTAATTGCTTTTCGTAGCATCCCGCAACGCGGCCAACCTACCCTCAAGCCCATCGAATGCGAACTCACGCAAGAACGCCCGCTCCCGCAACGCTGTGTAGTCCGCAGGGGTCAAATCCACGTCTCGGGCCATCTCGGCAAACAGATCGCGGATCGCCTCGACCTGACCGAGAATGACCCTTTCTGCTCGCTCCTGATCCAACCCAAAACTACCGGCCGCATCCAGTGCCAGCGAAAGGTTCGCGCGGTGATCTGTCCCACGTACCGCCATGGCCTGATTGGCTTCAAATGATGCCCGCGGGCGCGGGTCGATGTCGTAAGCCGGCGTCAACTGAAGCTGTTCCCCCGTCCAGAACCCAGCGTGGTTGCGGGCATGGTCATCGGTATTACCGACGAGAATGTTGAAACACATACGCGCGAATAATTCTTGCAGATCCACGCTCGGCGTGACGCTCGCTCTGCGCAGATGGGTGGCAAGATCCTCATAGCTGGCGTAGCGTCCCTGAAGCTCGCTGAGCCCCAGAATGGTCAACGCAGATACCATCGCGCGCCGTGTCCAGCCTTGGCCCGTATTGATCCGGTCGAACCGCTCGATCAGCAACACATCTTTGCCCATGACCTGGCGAAGCTCGACAGGGGCGACGTTGATACCGCAGGCCTGCGCAATCTTCATCGCGATGTATTCGCCCTTTACCACTGAATGCTGATCGTTGGAGGCGCTGAATTTCGCAATCATCTTGCGATTGCCATCCGTGACTTGCGCCTTGGGACGTGCCCCGCCGATAGACGTACCGTGGCGCAAGGCTTCGTCCAGTTCCAGCGGCAGTGGCACGCCACGTTCCACAAGATCCGCAGCCTCTATAAGAGTCGAGAGCGCGACCTCCCCCGCCAGTCGCGGCAAGTAGTCTGTCGCAGAGCTCTGGAAGTCCAGCGCGCCAATCCGGTCGGAGCCGGAATGCAGCATATAGTTCATCTCGTCGAGCGCATCGAGGTCCATGGCGATGCCCTTGGCACCGGTCAACCGGTTTATAATGACCCGGCGCCCCCAGAAATCAGGGGCTCCGTCGCGCAGACAACCTGCGATCTGCAGGGGGGCGGCGGGCACGTGAATCTGCTCGACCAAGGGCAGTTCGGGCAGGAAAATCGGAATCGCATCAGGATTGCGCAGGAAGCTTTTACCGTAGGTGAATTGGTGCAGCTGACCCACAAGATCGACACGGCCAGCGACCACGGGGTCGGCTGCACCGGGCAGAAAGATCCAGACATAGAGGGTCTTGGTCGGTTTCAACAAATCAGAAGTCATTGTTTATCTTCCCGCGGCTCGCTTGGAAGGCACGCTGACGCAACAGCGCATTTGCCTGTCTCTTATACACATCTCCGAGCCCACGAGACCGAGGCTGATCTCGT